>ERZ773359.3640-NODE-3640-length-17371-cov-6.426080_pt1 | contig 17371 bp, 15 predicted proteins | sample MGYA00374955_ERZ773359 | MGnify/ENA primary metagenome ERZ773359 (study PRJEB29098, sample SAMN04486028) | biogas fermenter metagenome | study: EMG produced TPA metagenomics assembly of the Biogas fermentation microbial communities from Germany - Plant 4 DNA1... | reverse complement strand
GACCTGTGTGGGTTCGAGTCCCACCTTCGGCACCATCAGATAATACAAGTTCCAGGAATATTTTAAATCCTGGACCTTTTTTTTATAAGCATTAGTAATACTGTTCTTATGCAATTTATTTTTCTCAATAAATTTGTACCTTTTTCCTTTTCCGAAACTTTTATACCCTTTTAAGAGTTTCTTTTTTTCTTTATAAACATATTTCTCTTATTTATTTTTTACGGTGGAAAGTAAATGAACTAACTCTGCTCACCTTTGTCGTTTTCCCATTTAAAACGTTTTTTGAGAAAACGTGCGGCCAGAATTATTGCTACTAAGATGAAAATAACTAAAACCGCTGTGGTATAAATATCCAGATAACTTACCACTGCTTCCCAGGCGCTGCCGGCAAGGCGGCCCAATAGCACTAAAACTACATTCCAGAGGAAAGAGCCGAGTATTGTCAAACCCAAAAACGTACTGAAGCGCATTTTTGCCATTCCCGCCGGCAAAGAAATCAAACTACGCACAATTGGTACAAAGCGGCAGAGAAAAACGGCTTTTTTTTCATGGCGGACAAACCAGCTTTCCGCCATTTTGAGATCCTTTTTGCTTAGACGTAAAAATTTACCTGCTTTGCCGTCAAAAAGTTGCGCAATACGTTTTGCTTTTAATTGATAGCCAATAAGATATAAAATCAGAGCACCTGCCACCGAGCCGCCGGTAGCAGCAACACTTACACCCAAAACATTCAGACTGGTATATGTTGTCAAGAAACCGCCAAAGGTTAAAATAACTTCAGATGGTATAGGCGGAAAAATATTTTCCACTGTAATTAACAGAAAAATGCCCAGATAGCCAAATTGGCTAATGATGCTTAAAATAATCTCCTGCATGATATACTCCTATTACTTCTGTTTTTAGTAGGCACAACTTTTTTTACAAAACAGCGATGACTTTGCCAAGAAAGATTTCTACATCTACAGGAAATATCCCTTTTACTCCTTATACGGTAAAAATTTGCGTCTATTTCTCCATCATCAGGAAAGGAGGAAAACTGAAATGACAAAAGTAAAGGAAGTGGCGCAAGCCATTGCACAAGCAGGGGGGCAAAGTTACTTTGTCGGCGGCTTTGTGCGTGATTATTTATTGGACAGACCTTCCCATGATATTGATGTGGAGGTTTTTCACCTTGAGCCCCACCGGCTTTATCATATACTTTCCCGTTTTGGTCAGGTTAAAAAGGTGGGGAAAGCATTCAGTATTTTTCTCGTCAAGGGAGAAGGTTTAAATAATATTGATTTTTCCCTTCCGCAAGGCCCGCCTCATGAGTCTGTTTGGCGGCGTGATTTCACTATGAATGCTTTGTTGATGGATGTTTTGACGGGAGAAATTTATGACTATGTAAACGGTCGGGAGGATATTAAACAAAAAATTTTACGCCACGTCAGTGAAAACGTTTTTCGGGATGATCCGTTGCGGATTTTACGTGCCATCCAACTTGCAGCGCGTTTAGAATTTACCATACATCAGGACACTTTAAAACTAATGGCAAAAGATTTATTCCTGCTTCACACCATCCCCCGGGAAAGGGTGTACGGTGAATTTAAAAAATTGCTACTGCAAGCTGCCAAACCCTCCGTGGGATTACGGTATTTACAGAAAATTGGCGGACTTGAATTGTTCCCGGAATTGCAGGCAATGGTGAATTGCCCCCAGCCACCAAACCATCATCCTGAAGGAGACGTGTGGGAACATACACTTTTGGTGGTAGACGAAGCCGCCAAACTTCGCCCGCAGGCAAAATATCCTGAGGGCTTAATGTGGGCAGCGCTTTGTCATGATCTAGGCAAACCGGCAACTTATAAAGCAGAAAACAGCATCATTACTTTTCACGGACATGCTGCCGTCGGGGCAGAACTGGCACAGAAATTTATGCAGCGCTTCACAAAGGAGAAAAAATTAATAGATTATGTGACCACCATGGTTAAAGAGCACATGAGTCCTTTCTTTCTGTATAAAAACAATGCCACTGACGCCGCCGTGCGCCGTCTTGCCGTCCGCATTGACCTTGATGAGCTGCTTCTTCTCGTCCGCGCCGATGATGCAGGGCGGGGTTTAGGCACCAAACCTAGAATTGATGACATGTTAGCATGGTTAGCTGAAAAAAAAGAAAAGTTATCATTGCCAAAAATTACACCTTTACTAAAAGGAAGGCATCTTCTGGAAATGGGACTTGAACCAGGTCCTTTATTTGGCACCATCCTCAAAGAAGCATTTGCCATGCAATTGGATGGCGCAGATTTTCCCCAAATTTATCAAACAATAAAAAACAAATACGCCCCGAAGCAGCAAAAATAAATTTAAAACTTCACAGGTTAAAACAGGAAAAAAGCGCGGCGTTTCCTCCGCGCTAATTTTATTTGAAAACAAATTCCTTTGTTCTGAGAAAAACCGGCTGCCTAATTACTATATTCAATAATTTTGCCTTCCCAAGTTTGTAAAAAAATTTTCTTACCTTTTTTATCTAAAAGGCATTGTGGATACAGGGCAATTTTGCCCAGTCCACCCGGTGCATTAACCACATATGTGGGAATGGCTAAACCGGATGTGTTTCCCCGTAAAGATTTGATGATGTCAATACCTGTTTCTACAGGCGTGCGAAGGTGACTGGTTCCTCTCACCGGTTTGGCGTGAAAAAGATAGTAAGGTCGCACCATAATTTGCAAAAGCATCTGGTTTAACTTTTTAATGACAAAAGCATCATCATTAACACCGGCAAGCAAGACAGACTGATTTCCCAAAGCAATCCCGCTGCGGGCCAATTTCAGGCAGGCCGCAGCTGCCAAAGGGGTAATTTCCAGGGGATGGTTAAACTGGGTGTTTATATAAAGTGGATAATGGCGGCTTAACATCCTGCATAAGGCATCAGTTATACGCATCGGCAAGGTGACGGGAACACGTGTACCCAAACGTTTAATTTCTACATGAGGCACCTGTTCCAATTCCGTCAACAACCAGTCTAACAACTCATCATCGAGCATAAGCGCATCGCCACCGGTAATCAGGACATCCCGGATTTGCTTGTGCTCTTTAATATATTGCACGGCAGCCACTAAATCATTGATAGCTGTATGTTTATCTGTCTGGCCGATGCGGCGGCGGCGCTGGCAGTGGCGGCAAAATGTGGCACAACGGTTTGTGACATTAATTATCACTCTATCGGGATAGCGTTGTACCACCGCCGGTGCCGGCATACTTGCTTCCTCTGCCATGGGGTCTAACTCACCCTGCCGGTCTAAAATTTCCTCAATACTGGGTACAGCTTGGCGGTAAAGAGGATGGCAGGGGATTTCCCCGATAATTAAACTTAAGTAGTATGGGGAAATGCCAAAGCGATATGAGCGGCAAACCTCTTCGATTTCCTGTTTTTGTGTGCTATTTAGAGGCAATAATTTTGCCAACAGCTCAGCATCACAAATCCTGTTTTCTACCTGCCAGTGCCAGTCATGCCATTGTTGCTCTGTGGAATTTAAGGCCGCCTGCAACTGTTTTTGCTTTGCCTGGATTTTTGACCAAAGTGTAATTCCATCCGGAATTTGCTCTTTTTGTCTACTATAGTCCTGAATTAAAGCCTCCAGCTCCTTAACCCGCTTTAGGGCAGCTAGATAATGATCATTTGCTTTCATCGGTATAACTGAACCTCTTTTCTCCCAATCTTTGCCCACAGCCTTTTTTAAGTTGACAGCTAAAAATATTATATGTTTGGGAAAAAAATTGGTTCTGACTCTGCAAAGAACTTCTTTTTGTTTTTTAGCTTAATTAACGTACACTGGGGCTGAGAGTTTTTCTACGTTTTTTCGGAAGTGTAGATAAATACTTGGCATAATTTAGAATGTTTTTCGCACTTTGATAAAGTGCCGTTTTACCGTAAGCCTTTTCCAAAGATACTTTTGTTGATCTGGAATTGGCCTCTATGAACCAGATTTGTTGGTTTACATCAACGGCAAAATCAATGCCTATTTCGGCATATCTGCCATAGTTTTTCTGCAGATATTCATAAATATTGGTAAGGAAGACATAAACTTCTGAGCGCAGTTTTTCTAATTGTTCTTTTGTGTACCCTAAATAATTACGAAAAAAATCTTCAAATTTATAAGCATCACCATGGGTGGTAATGGGTGATAAAGGTTGGCCCAGCCGCGCCGAAATGCCTACAATATTTGCTTTACCGTTACCGTCATATTGCACTTCCGCCCTCAAGTCAACCAGCCTGTTTTCAAACTGTAGAAGCTGTATCCCTTGCTGCACTAAAAATTTTCTACTTTGATAAAAATTGTTTATTTCCAGAAATAAAGTTTGCAAATCAGGCACCATTCTGACGACCAATTGCCCGTTACGGAAATTACTGCACTGATAGCTGCCGTCCGGCATTGTTCTGATCCGTAACACATTTTCTCCTTTTCTGCCCACATGAGGTTTTAAATAAATTGTTTTGTATTTTTGCAGCATTTTTTCGATATCCTCTGTCTTTTCCACTGTTCTGGTGTCAGGAAGATATTTTTTTAGTGTTGGACTTTGGCTAATTACTTGGTAGAGTCGCCATTTATTAAAGGTAGTTTGCGTAATTAAATGCCCGTTTTTTTGCCGTACTGCATTGAATAGGTCCCTATAAGTTTTCGTGTACCTGTGATGAATTCCGGACCTGACGTAAAGCACATCCGGTAGGGGAAAATCCTGTTGCACTAATTTTTGGCGTTTTCGATGCCAATAATAACCCTTTATCTTTTTTTCCCGTAAATTTACATCACCAAGGGAAAAAAAATATAATGTATTTTTTACTGCTTGGTTGGCTTCTATTAAGTAATAAAGCCAAGAATAATTCATTTGTTTTTTCAGATTCTGCAGAATATCTCTTCTTAACATTACTGCCACCACAGGTTTGGAAAAAATTTTTTGGCTGCGCAACTTGTCAAGCTCCTTTACCATACATTTTTTTGATGGGGCTCAAAGGAAAATCCTTTTACAATTATTTTAGTTTAGTATATTCGTAAAATCTTTTCCGGTTAGCTCCCCTGCACTTCAAGCAATTAACGATATTTACGTTTAATAATGCGGCGGTAGCGATCAAACTCTGCACTTAATCCTTTTGGATATTGAGGTTTTGTATTTACCTCCAAAATCCACGGTTTCTGTGTAGTTTTATCCAAGGCAATATCAAGCCCCAATTCCCTTAACCCGGGATATTTTTCATTGAGTACAATAGCTGTACGCTCCCCTAAATTTGTTAATAGCTTCCTCAGTTTATTAATTTGTGCATTTCCCAACCCGCCCAGTTGCAAGGCCTCTGTAAAAGCAACCAAAGTTCCTCCCTGGCTGTAATTGGTTACAATTTTTCCCGGTGCCTGTTTTTTCGCAATCATACTTGAGACTATCCATTTTGTATAAGGCTTTTGGACATTAACCCTTAAATCAAAGGGAACATTATTAAGGCAAAGCATATCGATACCCCGTTGCACAATAAATTTGTCATTTTCGGCAATTTCTTTGACAAATTTAACTACGGCAGGAATATCTGCAACAGTTTTTGCGCTGTCTGTATAATGGATTTTATATCCTTCCCCCGGAATGAAGTTTATGGCCATAACTCTTTCGCCCTTACGGCCACAGTCCGGCTTAACATAAACTTTGCTATACTTTGACAGCATTGTTTTTAAATTTTCTTTGCTAAATAATTTGGTTTCGGGTATGAAACGTGACAACCAAGCATCAGTTTGCAGCACTTTCGTCTTTGCCATTTTACTGCGAACCACTTGATACGAACTCATAGCATCATTCCTTTGCCTATGTTGGACACAGCAGCAAAACTTGAAACAACTTCAGACCTTTTGCCTCAAACTTATCACTACTTACATATCCAATATATGCTGGCAATCATAAATTGTTATTGCAACTAAACGTGTTTATATTGATAGACTCCTCTTAGATGCTTTGCGCTTTCACGAAATGCACACACTTTTTAGTTTTAGCTCCCAAAATTTGCACTTTGCCTGCAAAATTGCCCTAAATAAAAATAACCGCGGATCCATGAGAAAAAACATAAAAAAAGCTGCTGTACTGGATATTTCCAGGTTTACAGCAGCTTTCTTTTACTTACCGGTATTTATTTTTTGAGCGCGTCTTCTTCAGCCTCAGGCTTCCAGACCAACGGTCCCGGGGTGGTTTGTTTTTCATAAATGGGATTGTAGGTTAATGTACCAAAGTTTTTTAAAATTTTCGCCCGTTCCTCATTGATGGGCTCATCAGGAATAGCACGTAAAAGGGCATCATTGCGGGCTTTAATCCCTGCTTTGAATTCCGGATGAGTCCAGATAAACAAATCATTACGTTTTATACCGCGTACAACACGCTCACCCACTTCTTCCGGTGTCATAAAATATTTGGACCAATCCATGGTTCCTGGGCGTACATCCCTGGGAGGCTGTGGATGCGGTGCGTTTTCGTTTTTCAAGTGTTCGGGACGCACTGCCTGGGAAGAAATCCCCAAGTTGGAGGCCACGGGTCCGGGGCAAAAAACTGAGGCCCCGACACCTGTACCTTCAAGATCACACGCCAGTGTTTCCATTAATCCCGCCACAAAATATTTTGTGGCATTATAAAGGCCGGTTCCGGTAACGGCAAAAATACCTGCCGTTGACGATGTACTTACCACATGCCCACCTTCACCGTGTTGAAGAATGCGTGGAACAATAATGTTAATGCCGTTAACTACCCCGAGACAGTTCACACCGATAATAAATTCCCAATCTTTAAAGGTGGCCTCATAAACAGGGCCTCCCCCTGCTGCTACACCGGCATTATTGACTAAAACATGAATCTTGCCGAATACTTCTTCCGCTTCATCTGCCGCCCTGACGTAAGCTTCACGGTCTGTAACATCGAGCACAATGGCATGGGCAGGGTAGTTCTTCTTTTGGAAATAAGTCAGGGCTTTCTCCAGAGCATCACGGCGTGCATCGGTAAGCACTACCTTCATGCCGTGCCTGGCACATGCTTTGGCAATACCAAGACCTATGCCGCTGGCAGCACCGGTAATAAAAGCAGTCTTACCTTCTAATTTTTCCATCAACCTGCCTCCTATTCAGTTTCCCAGTCCGGCTCTCCCGGGGTAGTTTGCATCTCATAGATTGGATTGTAAAGTAAGGTGCCGATATTTTTAATCACGGCCACACGTTTTTCATTAATGGGTTCATCAGGGAAAGCTCTTAAAATAGCATCAAAACGAGCTTTAAGTCCTGTTTTAAATTCAGGATGAGTGAGGATATAAAGGTCTTTCCGTTTAATACCGCGCAGTACGCGCAGCCCCACTTCTTCCGGCGACATGAATGCTTCATGAGCAGATGAAGTTTTGCGTGGTGGAATCTGGCCTTGTTCTTCATTTTTTAAATGCTCCGAGCGGACAATCTGCGAAGTATACCCCAGATTTGATGAGACCGGTCCGGGACAAAAAACGGAAACCCCCACATTTGTATTTTTTAAATCCGCAGCCATTGTTTCCGTCATGGTAATTAATGCCGCTTTAGTAGCATTGTAGATAACATTTCCATCCACCACAGATAAGCCGGACATGGAAGATGTGGTGACAATATGGGATTCTTCACCGTGGGCAAGCATGCGGGGCAAAAAGGTCAAAATTCCGTTCACCACACCCATTAAGTTTACATTGACACCAAAATCCCAATCTTTAAAGGTGGTTTTTTCAATACTACCCGGCATGGCTACCCCGGCGTTATTCACCAACACATGGACTTTACCAAAAACTTTCTCCGCCTCATCTGCAGCCTGAGCATACGCCTGGCGGTCTGTTACATCAAGCTTAACTGGGTGTACCGGCAATTTTTTCTCTTGGAAAAAAGTCATTGCTTCATCCAAGGCATCTTGACGCAGATCGGCAATGACAACTTTCATGCCGGCTTTGGCAAAGGCTTTGGCTATTCCTAAACCAATGCCGCTGGCACCGCCGGTGATAAATGCAACTTTTCCTGCAACATTTTGCATTTTCTACTTCCTCCTATCTTGGTAAATTGCAAATTCCGTCTTTACAAACTAGAGGTGCAGGCATACGCAGTGGCCTTTTGTCTTTTCTGATTCCATCCTTGGGAATCCACTTATCAATACTTTCCGTTTCCGTGTAAACAAAATCCGTTGTAATCCACAGCGGATTAGTTTGACCACCTACTACCATAAAATTAATGGCGGAAGGCGGGAAGCCTGTTTTTTCCGCAAAGTATTGCCTGAGCTCTTCTTTAGTTTTAAATCCTTCATCTACTAAACTTCTAGCCACAAGTGGATCCATCACAAATGTTCCTGTGGGAGCCATGGTGGGAAGATTTTTTAAAACCCTTGCCATCTCTTCCACATTGCCTAAACCTAACCCCAATACATTCCAGCCTCTAAAGATGCTCACAGTACTTTCTTCCGGCTTAAAGCCTTTCTCCACGTGGAAAGGTTCAAAGGGACTGTCTTCTTCATTCTCGGCAAATGTCATATTGTTATAGTTTAGGTTATGACCCAAGGAAGCCATGAAAGTATCTCCCGGTTTGGCTTCACCAAAATTAATACTCATTAATGTCCAGGCGCGACCGATTACAGAGTTGGCATAGTTAAAGGGACTCAAAGCCGCCAAGCCGCTATTCATACCTATTTCATGGCGGATGGGACCGTTTACACAGAGCATGCTGGCAAAAGAAGTGGTGGAGCTAGGAAGTGAAGGATGCTGTGTTTCGGCAATGGCCAAAAGTACCGGCAAATGCTCCGGCCGGCACCCTGCCATTACGGCATTCACCGCAACTTTTTCTACTGTATATTCCAATTTTTCTTCATAATAAGCAATGGACATTCTGCCCACCACTTGGTTTGGGTCCGCATCGGTACCGGTCAGCATTTCCGCCACTCTTTCTTCAGTGGGTAAGACAATAGGCAAGCCGTCTGTCCAGCCGTTTTCTAAAAATAAGCGCTGCAGGTTTTCCTCCGTATCGGGTGGCAACAGTCGTGGATGCCGGGGACGTTTTGGAACAACAGGATTTTTTTCTTCTTCTGTGAGCGGTTTGGTTAAAGCATCAATAATTTCTTGCATTAAGGGCTTTCCTGTGTAAGGATCGTTTCCTTTGATATAGTCCCTGATATAGGATCTGGGTATAAATCCAATGGGATGCGGGGGAAAGCTATAACGCAAAAGCATACCATGACTTCTGGAATCCTTTAAAACATAGTCGGCAAAACGTGCTGTGACAACGGGAGCGGTGGGAATATTATAATGATCTTCCAAGGTGCGGGCAAAATCAGCGAGACTCGCTGAACAGCCGTCTCACCCACCCACACCGATAATGACCCCGTCTCCCCCTGCAGCATGTATTTCCTCCCATAACTGGGGATCATCGCTGTAGGGATCAAATCTTTTTTGCCTGTACACTACCTTCACGGTGGGCATATTTTCCTTAAACCATTCCGCCACTTCTTCGAGAAATTCTTTACTTCCGGGAAAACCCACATCAACTAGGTAAATCAGTTTTCCCTCTAGCGTATCCAGGCGATCTGCCATCTGTAATTTTTCCATTGCCTCACGGCTGTCAACGGGACGCACCCTTGGGCTTAAGATAGTCCCCGGATTATCTCCGCTTGATCTGCGGCCGAAAACACCACTGGGCTGTCCCCGCGGATCTAAAACTGTGATTTTCCCTGCCACTTTCCATTCCTCCCACGTAATTTTTTGGCGTTAATCACAATTTGTGTCTGAAAACGGCTTTTAGCCAAAGCTAAAAGCCGTTTCAACCTACAGTAAGTTTATCTAGATACCGCAAATTCCGTCCTTACATAATACCGGCTGTGGCATTCTGAGAGGTTTTTCATCTTTTTTAATGCCTGTTTTGGGAATCCACTTATCAATGGACACGGTAATGGAAGGTGTGTAGTCGGTCAGCACCCACATGGGGTTTGTTTGCCCGCCCACTACGATAAAATTAATCATTTGCGGGAAAGTTTCCGCTTCATTCGCAATATACTGGCGCAATTCTTCCTTGGTTTTAAAACCTTCGTCTTTTAAGTGAGCAGATACTAGCGGGTCCATTAAGAAAGTACCTGCTCTGCCCATGGAAGATTGCCTTTTGAGCGCTTCAGCCATGGCCTTGGCCGGGCCCAAGTTGATACCGTTATAATTCCAGCCTCTAAATAAAGTAACGGTACTTTCTTCCGGTTTGAAACCTTTTTCTACGTGGTATGGTTCAAAGGCGGAATCTTCTTCGTTTTCTGCGTGACAGAGGTTATTGTAGTTTATGGGATGGCCCAAGGAATGCATAAAAGTATCTCCAGGCCTGGCATCGCCAAAATTAATACTCATTAATGTCCAAGCGCGACCGATCACAGCGTTGGCATAGTTAAAGGGGCTTAAAGCCGCTAAACCACAGTTCATACCAATCTCATGACGGATAGGTCCATTTACCATAATCATACTGGAAAAAGAGGTGGTAGAACTGGGGAAGGCGGGAATTTCCGTAGAAGCAATGGCCAGCAGTACCGGTAAATGTTCCGGTCTACAGCCTGCCATCACGGCAATGACGGCCACTTTTTCCACGGTGTATTCAAGACGCTCTTGGTGCGTAGTTACAGACATTCTCCCCACAACTTCCTGGGGATCGCGATCTGTTCCAGTCAGCATTTCGGCCACCCGCTCTTCTGTAGGCAGGACGATGGGCAGCCCGTCAGTCCAACCGTTTTCAAGGAAAAGGCGGTGTAAATTTTCCTCCGTATCCGGTGGCAAAAGCCGTGGATGTTTTGGCCTCTTTTCAATGACAGGATTCTTTTCTTCTTCCGTTAACGGTTTGGTTAAAGCTTCTACCATTTCCGGCATTAACGGTTTGCCGGAAACAGGGTTAAGACCATCCACATAGCCGCGCAGTTTTTCTTTGGGGATAAAACCTACCGGATGGGGTGGAAAGACATAACGCAAAAACATGCCGTGGTTACGCGAGTCATTTTGCACATAATGCTCAAAGCGCGCAGTTACCACTGGCACCGTAGGTATACGGTATTCGCTTTCCAATGTACGGGCGATATCGGCGATACTCGCCGAACATCCGTCTCACCCACCCACGCCGACAATGGCAGCGTCCCCATTTTCTTTAATTTCTTGCCACAGCTCCGGATCATCGGTAAACATATTGCCGCGTTTTGACCGTAAGACTGTTTTCACACTGGGCATGTTTCTTTGAAACCAGCCTTGAACTTCCTTCATGAAGTCGGCAGCTCCGGCAAAGCCCGTCTCTACCAGGTAGACTGTTTTGCCTTCCAAAGTGTCGAGACGGTCGGCCATTTTTTGTCCGGTCATAGATTCTAAAGTAGTTGTGGGCTGTTTTTCCGGATCCAAAATAGCCATGGGATTGCTTAAATCTAATACCTTCCCAAAAATACCGCTTGGTTGTCCCCTAGGATCTAAAACCGTAATTAAATTTTTGCTCATATGTCCTCCACTCCTTTGCCGTTGGGTTTGCAGGGATAGCCAACCCAACTTTTTTTGATTTACATCCCAATTCTGAAAATTAGCAGAAGTCTAAAACTATTCTAGCATATATTTTTTTGCCCAGGCAACACTCTCCTAGAAACTTATTAGTTTTCCGAGCTAATTATTTTCGACGATGTGAAGAAATTTCCTTTCTTCCTTGCTTAATTAGTTTAATTGCTCACTGCTGCACTTAACGATGCCGGCACAAATAAATTGACCGGAATCCAGCTAAATGCTATGATGAAAACACAGAAGATTTTGACATTTTATCTCTAAGGGGGGCAAGTGTGTGAAAGAACTTAAGGACAAAGTGGCTTTTATCACAGGCGGAGGGTCCGGCGTTGGTTTTGGCCAGGCAAAAGTTTTTGCCGAAGAAGCTGGCATGAAAGTGGTCATAGCCGATATTCGTCAAGACCATTTAGAGCAAGCACTGGATTATTTTAAAGGCAAAGACGTTAAAGTGCATGGTATTCAACTTGATATTACCGACCGGGATGCTTATGCCGAAGCAGCCGCTGAGGTGGAAAAAGTTTTCGGCACAGTGCAACTGCTTTGCAACACCGCCGGAGTCAGTCAGTTTGGCCCCATTGAAAAAGCTACATATGATGATTGGGACTGGCAGTTGGACGTAAACCTAAAAGGCATGATTAACGGTATTATGACTTTTGTACCGCGGATGATTGAGTACGGTCAAGGCGGTCATATTGTCAACACTGCATCCATGAGTGCATTTGTGGCTGTCCCTTCTGCCGGCATCTATACCACCACTAAATTTGCCGTCCGCGGATTAAGTGAAGCCTTACGCCTAGAATTGGAAAAATACAATATTGGAGTTTCATGTTTATGTCCCGGAGGAGTTAACTCAAATATTCACGAGGCGGTAAAAACTAGGCCGGCCAAGTATAGTAATACCGGTTATTACGGCGAAGATCCAAAAGTTTTTGCCGAACTGAAAAAAGCAATTGAATGGGGTATTGATCCGGTAGAACTGGCCCGCATCACCCTGGATGGGATTAAACGAAATGACAAATGGATTCTACCTTTCCCTGAGTTTATCCCTCTAGTGGAAAAAAACCATGCCGAAGTAATGGAAGCATTACACCGTTATGAAGATCACCCGGACGTGGAACGGCGCAAAAAAATGATGGGCACGCCTGATTTTTAAGCATCAGGGGAAAATATAGCAAAAGGAGGCTGGAACAGTCCAACCTCCTTTTAATTATCTGCCAAAATACCAGGAAGCAAGGGAAAAGTAAATAATGACGCCGGCAATGTCTGCCATGGAAGTAACAAGGGGGCCGCTGGCTGTGGCCGGGTCCAGTTTAAATTTACTCAACAAAAAGGGCAGGCACATACCAATGAGACTGCCAACCAAGACCACAGTGGCCATGGCCAGCGCCGTAACAATAGCCAGATCTAAACCGCCGCGCAAAAATCCTAGAGCAGAAACCGCCAAGGCCATGGCAAAACCTAAAACAAGGGAAACAACAATCTCCTTTTTCAAAAGTTCAAACCAGTCATCAATTTTTGCCTCACCTAAAGCCAACGCCCGGACCATTAATGTGGCAGATTGTGACCCTGCATTACCGGCACTGTCAATTAAGAGGGGCAAGAAGAATACGAGAGCAATAACTGCCTGCATTGTCTCTTCAAATATTGCCATGCCTAATCCGGAAAGAATATTCACAAAAACCAGTATTAACAGCCAGGGAAGGCGTTTTTTCGTTAATAGCAAAGGTGAAGCTTCCAGCAAGTTGACATCTATTTCCCCAATACTTGCCATTTTATGAATATCTTCAGTGTTTTCATCTTCAATGACATCAACAATATCATCAACGGTAATAATCCCTACCAGCCTGTTTTCGGTATCAGTGACGGGGATGGCAATTAAATCGTACTTTTTAATTAGAGCGGCAACGTATTCTTTATCATCCAGTGTGGTTACGGAGATGATTTTTTTGCGCATTATTTTTTCCAGCTTTTGTTCAGGAGAAGCAATGACTAAATCCCGCAAAGAAAGAATCCCTTCCAGATAACGCGTAGCATCGGTGACATAGCAAGTATAGATTGTTTCCCGATTAGGGGCGATGCGCCTGATTTTCTCCAGCGCTTCCGCCACCGTCATTTCCTTTTTTAAGTCTACAAACTCAATGGTCATTAAACTGCCGGCGGTATTTTCGGGGTAGTTTAAAAATTGATTGATTAATTTTCTTTCTGCTTCAGTCGTATTGCGTAAAATGCGTTTTACCACGTTGGCCGGCATTTCTTCGAGAAAATCTATCTTATCATCGAAAAATAAATCAAGCAAAATCTCATGTAGTTCTGTTTCTTCACTTTGGAGGGATATTTGTGCGCGGCTTTCCGGAGAAAGATAAGCAAAAACATTGGCAGCCACATCTTTGGGCAGGAGCCTGAAAACTAATAAGGAAGTTTTGGGGTCAAGCTCATTAATAAATTCGGCAATATCGGCATGATGCTCACGCACAAGTTCCGCTTTCAGCCGTGTATAATCTTTCTTTTGTAATAAGACTTTTATGCTCTCGAGAGTCATGCTGTCTCCCTCCTTTCAGTTTGGTACCAGCTCAGTTTTAAAGGTTGAAATACCATGTAGCTATGGAAAAGTAAACAATGACACCGGCAATGTCTGCGATGGAAGTAACAAGAGGGCCGCTGGCTGTGGCCGGGTCTAAATTTAATTTACTTAAGAGGAAGGGCAAAGACATGCCGATAGTGCTGCCCAAGAGCACAATGGCGAGCATTGATAAAGCCACAACAATGGCAACATCAAGATTACTGTTTACCACCCCAATGATAGCCACGGCAAAGGACATGGCTAAACCTAAAAGTAAAGCCACAACGATTTCTTTTTTTAATAATTTAAGCCAGTCATTTTTATCAACATCACCCAAGGCCAAAGCACGCACCATAAGTGCCGACGATTGCGAACCGGCATTACCGGCACTGTTAATTAAAAGCGGCAAAAAAAAGACTAAAGAAATGACAGCCTGGATGGTGTTTTCAAAATAAGCCAGGCCTAAACCGGAAAATATATTGACAAAAATTAAAACTAACAACCATGGTAAACGTTTTTTAATGAGAAAGAGAGGATTTGCGCATAATAAGTTAACGTCAATTTCCCCCACACTGGCCATTTTATGGATATCTTTTGTGTTTTCGTCTTCAATGACATCAACTATATCATCCACGGTAATAATGCCCACCAGGCGTCTTTCTATATCAGTTACCGGGATTGCCAAAAGGTCATATTTTTTAATTAAATCCGCCACATATTCTTTGTCGTCTAAAGTAGTGGCAGCAACAATTCTTTTTTGCATAATCTCCTCGATTTTTTGTTCCGGCTGAGCAATGACCAGATCACGCAGCGAAACAATTCCTTCCAAGTGACGACTGGCGTCGGTGACATAGCAGGTATAAATTGTTTCTCTGTTAAGGGCAATTCTTCTAATTTTCTCCAGCGCTTCCGCCACAGTCATTTCTTTTTTTAAATCTACAAACTCAATGGTCATGATGCTGCCGGCGGAATCTTCCGGGTAGTTGAGAAACTGGTTAATCAGTTTTCTTTCCGATTCGGGAGAATTGCGCAAAATACGTTTAACCACATTGGCAGGCATTTCTTCGAGAAAATCTATTTTATCGTCAAAGTAAAGCTCCTGAAGAATGTCATGCAATTCTTTTTCGTTAATTTGCATGGAGATTTGTGCTTGACTTTCCGGATCCAAGTAAGCAAAAACTTCAGCGGCGATTTTTTTCGGTAATAATCTAAAAACTAAAATTGAGTCTTTTGTATCTAATTGATTGATGAATTCACCGATATCTGCATAATGGTTCTTTGTCAGGTTTTCTATTAGTTCTGCATACTTTTTATGTTCTCTTAAAGTATGCAAAGCTGCGAAATTCATCTTTGTCTACACCTCCCTTTCGATACGATCAGGAGTTTATCGCTCTAAGGTGATCTAAAGACGATAATTCCCTGAGAAAAAATTTTATCTTCATACTTCGTCCGGGATCTGTTTCCATCTTTAAATCACCCCCCTACAAAAATAAAAACTACTCGTGTCAACGAGTAGAGAAATGGCAAAAAGAAAATAAAGATACTTCTCCCTCGTGACAGCTTTGGCACTACACAACGTAAGGGAAAATTCCCTAGCTACATTAGATAGCACCTTAATCCGATGCTACCTGCTCACCCTTTGGCATCTCTCGATGTTTCAGGGCAGTAGCGTATATTTGTATAGTAACCTCACCTAACGGGTTTTAAAAACAAATTTTTTTTTTACCTCTATATTTTATTATATTAAAAAACATTTGAAAAGGCCAATTAACACTATTTTTTGCCCTTTTTCTCGAAATAAAAAGCCGGAACGGTCCGGCCTTGAGCTGACTAAATCGCTTATTTTTCTTTGTTTAGAGTTAATTTGCTAGTGCAAACCTATTCAAATAATTCCGGATAAAAGCCCTGTGCCAAAAGTTCCACCGTGTAAGCCATCCTGCTGCCGGGCAAAACACTCTCCAGCGCTATGGGAACAAAACGCTCATTTTGCACACAATCCAATTGAGACAGCCCCGGATCAGTTTTGATGGCCGCAATTTTTTCTTCCAAGGAAGGAACATCGTAATCATGCACCACAATCACATCAGGGTTCCTTTTTAAAACCTCCTCATAACTGACCATGGTCCATTGTTTATCGGTAATATCAGCAAAAATATTTTGTCCGCCGGCTTTTTCAATAAGTAAAGTTTCAAAATTTGTTCCGCCGCATGTATAGACTCCTTCGCCGCCAAAATCATAGACAAGTACTTTCAAGGGTTGTTTAGCGGCCACCTTTTCTTCCACCGCAGCAATTCTTGCCTTTTGGTCGGCAATAAAAGCGTTGGCTTTCTCCTCAATGCGGAAAATTCTCCCTAAATCGGTTATTTCCTGGTATGCTTCCTCCAAGGTAGTCGCCTTATTCATATAAACATTAATCCCGTACTCTTTCAGTTCATTAATATCTAAACCGTCGCCGCCAAATTCCCAATCAATGCCGTAAATAAAATCTGCTCCACTGCTGATGACAGCCTCCCTGGTAGCATTGGCATAGTTTAATTCGGGAATTTTATGATAAGCTTCCGCATATTCCGGCAAGGGGCCTCTGCTGTGGTTATTAAGGCTGTTACCAATAACTTTATCTGCCAAACCAAGGGCCACAAATAATTCAGTGCAATTGGGTCCCAAAGTCAGCACTTTTTGCGGCATTTTCTCTATTACTACCTGACGACCATAGTTATCTAACGTTACCGGCGTATAATCCCCCGCCTCTTCCTGCTTAGCCTGGTTTTCCTGTACTTTCTGCCCACACCCGGAAACCGTAAAAAGTAATGCCAGCAAAACACAGAAAAGAAGAATTAAATGTTTTTTTCCACGCATTTTTTCTAACCCCTCTTAATTAATATTTAAACTCCCCGGCAAAAAGGTAATGGTGAGCTTTTTCGTGACAGGATGCACGGAAACATCTGCTCTAATACCGTATACGTCGTAAATAATTTCCGGCGTTAAAACTTCTTCCGGGGTACCGGATTTATAAATACAGCCGTTTTTTAAGACATAAAGCCGGTTACAGTACATGGCAGCCAAGTTTAAATCATGCAGAGCCGCTAAAACAGTAACTTTTAAATTTTTCACAAAATCAAGGATTTGAATTTGGTAGCCGATATCCAGGTGATTGGTGGGCTCGTCTAAAAGCAAAAAGTCTGTTTGTTGTGCTATAGCCCGGGCCAGCAGTACCCTTTGCTTTTCTCCCCCGGACAAATGTAGGTAATTTCTTTTTGCCATTT
>ERZ773359.3638-NODE-3638-length-17375-cov-4.517898_pt1 | contig 17375 bp, 18 predicted proteins | sample MGYA00374955_ERZ773359 | MGnify/ENA primary metagenome ERZ773359 (study PRJEB29098, sample SAMN04486028) | biogas fermenter metagenome | study: EMG produced TPA metagenomics assembly of the Biogas fermentation microbial communities from Germany - Plant 4 DNA1... | reverse complement strand
AGATGTATAAGGTAATGATTATCGATGATGAAAAATCCCTTAGAAATCTATTGAAACATGCTATCCAATGGGGAGAATTGGGATTAGAAATAGCCGGAGAGGCGGCAAGTGGTATTGAAGCCATTAATATTATTGATGACATCAAGCCGGATATTGCATTTGTAGATATTAAAATGCCTTTTATGGATGGAATAGAATTTTCAAAACTAGCCATTCAGCGCTACCCTGATTTAAAAATTGTTATTTTAACTGCATTTAGTGATTTTGAATATGCAAGAGAATGTATTGGAATCGGTGTATGTGAATATTTATTAAAACCTATAGTACGTGCGGATATTAAAGAAACTTTGGAAAAGATCATTAAAAAACTGGATGCAAAACAGCCGAAGAAAGAAGAAAATGAAGTCGTTGTACAAGGGAATGATACCATTTGTAAGATTAAAGAATACATTCATAAAAATTATACCCAGCCGGATTTAAACTTAACATCCATTGCACAAACCTTCGGGTTTAACTCCAGTTATTTAAGTCGATTGTTTAAAACAGAAACCGGAAAAAACTTAATCGATTATCTTACGGAATGTAGAATGGAACAAGCGATGGCTTATGCAAAACAGGGGATGCTAATGTATATGACAGCCAAAATGGTTGGCATTCCCGATCCTAATTATTTTGGGAAATGTTTTAAAAAATATACGAATCAAACGTACTCTGATTTTATAAAACAATATAAAAATAAATAAGGGAACATACAAAAATAGAACGAGTCAAAATTGAAGTGCAACTCAATTTTGACTCGTTTTTGTCGTTTATATATGAAACAATAATCTATATCCCCACCAAAGATTGAAGTTCTTCCCATTGTTCATAAAGGCGTTCTAACTCTTCTTCCAGCTGAGTTTTCATATTAAGTATTTCTTGAGACTTTTCAGGATTTGTATAGACTTCTTCCAGGCATAATTGTTGATTGATTTCTTCTATTTGATTTTCTGTTTCATGGATTTGATTTTCAATTTTTTCAATGCTTCCCTGAAGTTTTCTTTGTTGTGCCTGTTCTTCTTTCCTTTTAAGCCATTCTTCTTTTGAAGAAGAGAGTTTTTCTGCAGAGGGAAGCTCTTTTTCCATTGAATTGAATTGTATTTGATTTCTTTTTTCAATATAATAATCGTAATTGCCGAGATACTCTTTTATGCCATAAGGGGTAAGTTCCAAGACCTTCGTTGCTGTTCGATTGATAAAATAACGGTCATGGGAAATATACAGTACGGTTCCCTGATAGTTATTTAAAGCATCTTCCAGGACTTCTTTTGATAAAAGGTCCAGATGGTTTGTTGGTTCGTCCAGAAGTAGGAAATTTCCTTCTGAGAGCATGATTTTGGCTAAAGCCACTCTTCCCTTTTCACCGCCACTTAAGCTGGAGATTTCTTTAAAAACATCATCCCCGGTGAACAAGAAAGCAGCAAGAATATTTCTTATTTCCCCAAGAGTTAAATTTGGATAAGTGTCCGATATTTCGTCAATAATAGTTTTGTTGGAAGATATAGTTTGATGCTCCTGATCATAATAACCTATTTTTACATTGGTACCCAGACGAAAGAATCCTTTATCCGGAGCAATTTGATCTAATAATATACGAAAAAGTGTGGTTTTACCTACGCCATTTGGGCCGATAAGAGCGATTTTTTCGCCTCTTTTTAAATCAAAGGAAACATTTTCAAAGAGTTTGTGGTTGCCAAAAGATTTGGATAGGTTTTCTACATGCAAAACATCATTGCCACTTTGTATTTTTGGTTTTAAAGTAAGTTTCATGGAAGAAGGAAGCGCTTCCGGACGTTCAATTCTTTCTATTTTTTCTAAGGCTTTTTCACGACTTTTAGCTCTTTTTATAGACTTTTCACGATTAAAAGAGCGAAGGGTCTGGATTACTTCTTCCTGGCGCTTTATTTCTTTCTGTTGTGCCAGATAGTGATTCATTTGTATTTCGCGGTTGATTTGCTTCTGTTTTGCATAAAATGAATAGTTTCCATTGTATACAGAGGATTTAGTGTTTTCTATTTCAATGACTTTAGAAACAATGCGGTCCAGAAAATATCTGTCATGGGAGATGATCATTACCGTACCGGAATAGCTTTTTAAGAAATCCTCCAGCCATTCAATGGCACTGATATCTAAATGATTGGTAGGTTCATCCAGTAATAAAACAGAAGGATTGGATAATAGAAGTTTCGCCAGGGCAAGGCGGGTTTTCTGTCCTCCAGAGAGTACATTAACAGGTTTGTTAAATTCATTCTCATTAAAACCCAAGCCTTTTAATACGCCTTTAATTTGACTTCTGAATCCATAGCCGTTTTTTTGCTCGAATTCCTGTTGGAGGAGAGAATACTGATTCATAAGCTGAGAGAGATTTTCTCTTTGATGGGCACTCATTTCTTTCTCAAGAAGACGAATAGAAGCTTCTAATTCAATTAGTTCGGAGAAAACAGTCAACATTTCATCCAGAATGGAGTTATCCGTATTGATTTCCATGTTTTGAGAAAGATAGCCTATAGTGGTGTCTTTAGCTTTAAAAATTTCACCGCCGTCATAAGAGAGTTCTCCAGCCAGAATTTTAAATAAGGTGGATTTACCTGCACCATTCACTCCGACAAGAGCCACTTTTTCTTTTTCTTCTATTTGAAAGGTAATATTTTTAAGTATGATATCCGTTCCAAAAGTCTTGGTGATATCTTTACATGCCAGAATCATATCGTCACCTCTTACAATCAATCATAAGCATACTAAAGATTATGATATCAAAAAGTCGACTAAAAGGAAAGGCGTGATTGACATTATTTTTATGTCAATGTTATACTTTAAACATAGTTATAGGGAAAGGAGCTAATACATTGGATACAAGTAGAAGAATTTCAATAGCCGTAATAAGACGGTTACCGAGATATTATCGGTACTTAGGAGAGCTTCTTGAAAATGATATAACTCGTATTTCTTCAAAAGAACTCAGTGAACGCATGGGGGTAACAGCTTCCCAAATTCGTCAAGATTTAAACAATTTTGGAGGATTTGGACAGCAGGGATATGGGTATAATGTAGAATATTTATATAATGAAATTGGAAAAATATTAGGACTTAATAATACATATAAGTTTATTATTGTTGGTGTGGGAAATCTGGGTCAGGCATTAGCAAACTATACTAAATTCGAACAAAGGGGATTTGTTCTTAAAGGATTATTTGATGTTAACCCAAGACTAATAGGTATGACAATCAGAGGGATAGAAGTCAGAGATATTGATGAAATGGAAGCCTTTGTAAAAGAAAACAAAATAGATGTTGCTTTTCTTACACTGCCAAAATCCAAAGTCAGAAAGATTGCAGAGGATTTGGCAAGGTGGGGAATCAAAGGGTTATGGAATTTCTCCGCAGTGGATTTGGATATCTCTCCAGATGTGGTGGTTGAGGATGTTCATTTATCCGATAGTTTAATGACCTTATCTTATAAAATAAACCGAAAAATGATAAAGAAAGAAAAAGAATTAGAAAAGAAAAAACAAAACAAATGATTGGAAGTGTGTGAAGAAAAGATGAATATATCTGAATTTATTATTAGCCCTATTGCAGGAAGTGTAATAGGGTATTTTACAAATTGGCTTGCTATTAAAATGCTTTTTCGTCCCTACGAAGAAAAACGGCTTTTTGGAATAAAGATTCCGTTTACTCCTGGGTTAATACCGAAGGAAAAGCATAGAATAGCAAAAAAGGTTGGTGAAACCGTAGGGGAGCATTTGCTTTCCGAAGAAGCTTTAGTGAATGCATTGGTGGATGAAAAAGTTCTTGAAAGTTTAAATCATATTACTGCCAATGCCTTTTTATATTTGAGAAATAATGAAGAAAGCATAGATACAATCCTTACAAAAATATTAGGAGATCATAAAAATACAAGCATTGAATTTATAGAAGAGAAATTTACTGGCTTTATATTACAAAAGATCAATGATAAAGAGGTATTAGACGGAATTACTTTATTGATTATGAATCATATTGAAAATATTTTAAATAGAAAATTAGAAGACATTCCAATAGAAAATATCATTCAGGATGATTTTTTACAAAGCGATGTTTTTAGAGAATGGATTGTAAGAGAAATTATAGAGTTTAAAGACAGGATTCAAAATGAAGAGCGTAGCTTATCTCAGATCATTCCGGATACATGGGTGGTTTCTGCAAAAGAATTTATAAGACAATATTTCCCCAGTTTGGTTTCTTTTTTTATAGATTACATGAACAAGCCCTCTACACAGCAGACATTAAAGCAGATCCTGCTTGAACTTATTCAGGCAAATTTGGGCAAATTGGCCCTTATGTTTGTTGATGCCGATAAAATATATGCAAAAACCATCCATTATATAGAAGAGAGCATGGAAAAAGAAGAAAAAAGAGAAGTACTTCTAAAGCAAATAGAGAGCTTCATAGATTATGCATTGGAAAAGCCCCTCAAAGAATGGGCAGATAAGATCCAGTTGGCTGAACATATCAATAAAATAGAAGATATATTAAATAAAGTACTTTTTTATTTTACACGAGAAGAACATATAGCAAAGCTTAAAATAATGATCAAAGAATATATGAGAAAGAAAGATAACATTACTATACTGAGTTTAATCAATACAATTACCCCAAATCTTATCCAGGATGTGCATCAATGGATAAAAGAATATCTGAGAACTCTGATTCAAAAAGAAGAAAGTGCAAAAAAAATAAATCTTTTTATTTCAAAGGAAATAAAAAGATTCTTAGAGATACCCCTTTCTCATTTTATGAAAGAAATTGGAAAAGCAACAGAGAAAAAGTTACAAGAAATTATAATACACTATTACAAACAAATGATTACGAACAAGTCATCTGATATTATTACCTTGCTCAATATTCCTCATATTGTCGAAAAGCAAATAATGGATTTTGAAACGGATTACACTGAGCAAATTATTTTATCCGTTGTAGACAGAGAATTAAAAGCAATCACCTGGTTAGGAGGTCTATTAGGTTTCATCATAGGATTTTTCCCAGTTCTATTTAATAATCTTTAAACATTTCTTCAATTACATTGCCATGCTCACCTTTTGCAGGACTGATTCCTACATCCAAAAGAAGATTGGAGACATAAACTTCCTCTATCCATTCTTCGGATGAACGAGAATTAAGGTCCTTTTTTATGCTGTTTGTAAGATAATTCGTGCCTCCTTTATCCGTTATTTTGTTATAATCAAGTGTTGGAATAATTTCTAATATGGCAGATTGAAGTTCTTTAAGTTCAGCCTGGGTTATGTTTTTTTTAGTAGAGGTAATATAAAAGTCAGCTGCAATAGTGTGGGATTCTCCGTCGGAAGAAGGAATGGCTGTATAAACTTTTTTTATTGAAAAGCCCGGTTCTTTTTTAGTGAACGGTGATGAAGAAGACATGATATTAATCGTAATAAATATCGCGGATAAAACCAATGTGACAGAAAATAAGATGATATAGAATGACCATCTGGCATTATTATTGGTTAAAAAATTTTTGGCTGCCATAAAATATTTCCCTCCTGATTATTCTTTCTATTTAAATTATCGGATTGAATAATTTGGAAATTTATATGATAGAAATCAAATTTTACAGATATTTAATGTCCCTGTAATAGTAATTCAATAATTCTTCTATATAATGAATATAAGCATTGATATAGAAGCAGTACAAGGAGGGACAAAATGAAGAAAGGTATTTTTACGATTAGTTTTTTTATATTTATATTTGTTTTATTGAGTAGCAGTGCAGAAGCTAAGGCAAGGACAGAATATGGCGCCCCTCTTGGTACATATGAAGGAGATAAAGGAATTAAGATTATTAGCTTTTCAAAGAATTGGACATCTCAGGAAAAATTAAAAAGCGTTTATGACGAGCTTTTAAAAAACTTCCATGGAGAAGAAATAACATATTTATCCAATATATATATTTATCCGGATTCTCCCGATGGTGTAGCAGGAAACTATTATGAAGACTATGAGATCAATAACGAAGGTAAATATGTATATAAGAAAGGTCGTTACATAGAAATTTTTAATGGGGACCAGTACAGAGATGTATCGCAATTTGCTTGGGTATTATCCCATGAATATGGACACCATTTTACACTGTATTACTTGCTGACAAAAGAAAATAAACATTTTAATCAATGGGAACAAACAAGATATGCTAAAATCAGAGGACTAACCAATTATAAAGAAGTGGAATATTATTCCGTCAATGATACAGGCTATATTCATAAATGGGATGTGGCAGAAATTGCTGCAGAAGATTATGTGCAGTTGTTTGGCTCTCCGACAGCTAAAAAATCTACGGATTATAAAGATGTTCAGGAGAGAGTCGAACAAAATATAAAAGATTATTATTATTCTACGGACAGTTTTAACCTCTTGCCTCAGGAAAATTTATCCCTTCCATTGGCGGCGGATGTTCCAGGCCTATACTTATATTGGTTAGGACTGGCTGGTTACACCACCGTAGAACCTACACTGCCTGTAAAGCCTGTATTAACGATAAAAAAAATAGGCGAGATTATGCCGGGATATCCTCAATATGAGATTTCCTGGAATCCTATATCTGATGGGCAGAACTATGAATATACTTTGGTTTCTTATCCTGTAGAAGACAATCATTTCCCCAGGCCTGTTAAAACCGTCGTAACAGGGGAAGCAATGAAAGCTTATATTGGAAGCGCCATGAGTCGTAGTAAAAATATGAATACGTTAATCTTAGACGATCAATACCAGGGAGAATATTATTTCAGACTCTTCATAAAGAATCCTAAAGGCTTTATGTTTTCGACAGAGCCCGTAAAATTCAAATTCGAAGACAAGCCAACGAAACCTCTTTATTTGATGACAGATGTCCCTAATAATCATTGGGCAAAGGATGCGATCACAACAGTAGTAGATCATAATATTGCTAAAGGCTATGAAGATGGTTCTTTTAAGCCTGAGAACAAGGTGACAAAAGCGGAATTTATGGCGATGTTGATTAGAAGCACAGATTATAAATTAACAAAGCAAAACAATGAAAACCATTGGTTTGTAAAACAGGGGTATTTGGAAGCAGCAAGGAAATTGAAGTTAATTTCCGAAGCCGATTACGGTATGAATTATACGAAATTAAGATATGATGATCCCGTTACAAGGGATGAAATGTCGGCAATGGTGGGCAATCTTCTTAAGTATTTAGGATATACGATTCCTGTAAACCAGATAAACTTTTCAGATACGAAAGAAATTAAGCATAAAAAAGAATTAAGTATCGCTCTTCGTTATTCTATCCTAAGTGGTTATCCGGATAATACTTTTAAACCTTCCAGGCAGGTTACAAGAGCGGAAGCAGCGACAGTACTCTCTAAATTATTGAATTTAAAGAGAAGATAAATCAAATTAAATATGCTTATAAAAACTCCGAAATGTATCGGAGTTTTTATTTTAAATGTATTCGTTCAGTGATAAAATAAAATAGAATAAAATGACATGAAATAGAGGAACAAGATGATTAATATAAGAAAAGCGCATAAAAATGATATAGACATTTTAAGTATTTTATGGAATGAATTAATTTTGTTTCATAAGGGCAAAAACAATGTATTCCCTGTATCTAAGGACTGGAGAAAACTTAAAGCAAAAGAATTGGAATGGATTCTTGAAAGCAAACAGGTCGTTGTTTATATCGTAGAAGTGGATACAAAAATTGTGGGGTATATTAAGGGAAGTATACGGAAAGTCCCCCCATTATACGATATAAGAAATGAAGGGAAAATAGAGGAAATATATATTATGCCGGAATATAGAGGAAGAGGATTGGCAACCCAGCTTGTGAATCATATTATAGAAGACTTTAAGAGTAAGGAAGTGGATTACATCGATATACATGTGGATTATGATAATGAAATAGGGCAGAAGTTTTGGGAGAGTCTGGGGTTTAATATCATTTCAGTGCATAGAAGGTATAAAATAGGAGGGGGAAAAAGAGATGAATTTTCCGTGGAATAAAAAGAAGTCTGACTTGAGTTTAGAAATGCTTCGGCAAAGTCGTGTTCCAATTCTAATCTTAGATAAGGTTTGGCATAATATTTTCCCTCCCGAAAAGAAAACAAAAATCATTCTTCAACTGGAAGAAGAATTAAATAGTTTGCTTAAGCAGCGGGGGCAGCTTAACAATGATTTAAAAGATTACTTAAAGTTAAAGAAAAAGTTAATGGATGGAATACTTGAACTTACCACAGAAGTCTTTACAAATGAAAATGAATCGGCTAAAAAAGAGATGGAAAAAAATCAAAAGTATATCTTAGAGATTAATGAAAAACTGGAAGAAATACAAAACAGACTGAAAACTATTCCTGATGAAATCCAAGAAGTTAACGGAAGACTTCTCGAAGAAAGTGTTAAAATATGCTATGGAGAGATGAAAGAACACCAAAAAGCTTTAGAGGAATTAAATGACTGGATCGAAACAACAAGAGAACTTTTAAAAACCAAATTGGAGGAAAAAACAATACGGGAAGAAAAAGCAGCTCAAATTTATTCTTACTTACATGATTTAGTAGGACCGGATTTTATTAATTATTTGGATAAGCATTATTGGCGGTGAGAATGTGGTTATAGGAATAGGTACTGATATCATAGAAATAAAAAGAATAGAAGAAGCCGTTAAGAAAAATGAGAGATTTTTAAAAAAGTATTTTACACAGCAAGAACAAAGATTTTTTGAAAAGAGAAAGAATAATTTTAACACGATAGCAGCTACTTTTGCTGCAAAAGAAGCCGTTGCGAAAGCATTGGGAACAGGCTTTAGAACTTTCGGATTATGTGACATAGAAATACTCCGGGACGGCAAAGGAAAGCCCTATGTGCTTACATACGGCAATGCGAAAAAATTAGCGGATGAGCTTAATATTTCTCATATTCTTATTACGATATCTCATTGTAAGGAATATGCTGTGGCTTATGCCATTGCACAGAAGGAGGAAAATTTATGAAAGTATGCAATGGGAAAGAAATGAGGCAAATCGATGAAGCTGCTATTCATAAATTAGGGATTCCAGGAATTGTATTAATGGAAAATGCAACACTTGCTGTTGTTCATGAAATCAAAAAAGATTTACAAAATATCCGTAAGCCCAGTGTTGCTATTTTTTGTGGTCAGGGCAATAACGGAGGAGACGGACTAGGTGTGGCAAGACATCTTTACAATTGTGGCATGGATGTAACCGTAATATTTATAGGGGATCCTCTTTTATTAAAAGAAGATGCAAAAACCAATTTTAATATTGTAGACACATTGCAAATTCCCAAGATTATTTTAAATAAAGATTCGATTATTGATGATAACATTGTCAATTTAATTAAGAAAAGTGATTTGATTGTGGATGCGATTTTTGGAACAGGATTATCTAAGCCAATAAGTGGAATCTTTAATGATTTAATCAATTTAATTAATTTATATGGAGAATATATTCTTTCTATTGATATTCCCTCCGGACTTGATTCTGAAACAGGAGCAATCTTGGGAAATGCAATAAAAGCTCATAAAACGGTTACTTTAGCACTGCCTAAGAGCGGACTTTATTTATATCCTGGAACAGAGTATGTTGGAGAATTGATCATTGCAGACATAGGCATTCCCAAAGAAATCATAGATTGTGCTCAGTTAAAGATGAATATCTTAATGGATGAAGAAGTAGGCAGTTTCATTCCATCCAGGTTTCCAAGAAGCAATAAAGGAACTTATGGAAGAGTTCAAGTCCTCGCCGGTTCTAAGGGTATGACAGGTGCAGCAGCGTTAACATGCACAGGGGCATTTAAAATAGGGGCAGGTTTGGTAAGTTTAGGCATTCCCAGAAGTATCAATGATATTTTACAAACAAAATTGACCGAAGTCATTACCATACCTATTCGCGAAAAAGATGGGAAATTATGCAGGGAAAGTTTCGAAGATATTAAACCGTATCTTGAGAAAGCCACAGTAATAGCAGTAGGACCAGGAATAGGCCAAGGACCTCAAATCATAGAATTTATGGAGCTCCTTATTAAAAATATAAGAATTCCTTTAGTAGTAGATGCGGATGGCATCAATGCGATTGCTAAGAATATAGAGATGTTAAGAAATTTAAAGGTACCTGTCGTATTAACGCCCCATCCCGGAGAGATGGGAAGATTGATTCATAAAAGTACAGAAGAAGTTCTAGCCAATCCTATTGGTATAGTAAGAGAATTTTGCCATAAATGGAATGTCATACTGGTATTAAAGGACGCAAAGACTATAATAGGAGATCCGGATGGACAAATCTATATTAATACGACTGGAAATCCCGGTATGGCAACAGCGGGTTCAGGAGATGTATTAACAGGTATCATTGCAGGACTTATTGGACAGGGGTTAAATCCTTATAAAGCAGCAGTACTTGGTGCATTTATTCATGGAAAGGCAGGTGATTTGGCAGCTTCTGAATTAGGACAGCATGGTATGTTGGCAGGAGACATTTGCAATTATGTACCAAAAGCAATGAAGCTCTATTACCAATCACATTAAGGAGGAAAAAAATGACGGCAAAAGATATCATGCAGACCAATGTTTTGCATATCAAAAAAGATATGTTGGTAAGAGATATTGCAAAGTTATTATTAGAGAATAAGATTAGCGGTGTTCCTGTTTTGGATGACGATGGAAAAGTAATTGGAGTTGTTACGGAAAACGATTTAATCATTAAAGATAAAGAGCCTAGTTTTCCGTCATATATTGGAATTTTAGGGAGTATAATATTTCTAGAAGGGGTAAAACGTTATGATGAGGAATTGAGAAAATTAGCGGCAATGACTGCAGAAGAAATAATGACCAAAAAGGTTTATACGATTAAAGAGGACACCCCCGTTGAAGAGATTGCTTCCATTATGGTGGAAAAGGGGGTCAATCGTGTACCGGTAGTTGATGAAGAAGGAATTTTGGTTGGAATCGTAAGCAGGGCTGATATGTTAAAAACCATCTTGTAGTCAATCTAGGGGGGATTTAGTGAAGAAATCGGGTGTTGTCTTTTTGGTATTGATCTATATTGCGACTTGCATGTTTTTTTCTGCTTGTTCAACGAAAAAAAAACCAAAATCACCCATAGAAAAAATTCATGAAAAACTAACGACAATGGAGAGTTATGCATGTATTGCGGATTTAACCTATATTTCAAATAAAGGTAAAAATACATACAAGACAAAGCAATATTATAAAATGAGCGGTGAATATAGAGTGGAAATCACTGCGCCTGAACAGGTAAAAGGGCTAGTTACTGTATTTGATGGAAAAAAAGTTATGCAGTATAATCCACGAATTCTTGGAGAAGCGGTGAATGAAATACCCCAATCGAAAAATACCTATGAAATATTTTTAGGAACGTTTTTAAAGAACTATCTTCAATCCGAAGATGTCACCTTAGAAGTTTTTAATAACAATAATGAAGAATATACTGTACTGGAAGCAGTTATACCGGAAGGCGGGAAATACCTTGCCACAGAGAAATTATGGGTTTCAAATAAGACTTTGAACCCGGCTAAATTGGTAATATATGACACCGAAGGAAAAGAAAGAATTATTGTTAAATATGGAGAATTTAAGTATAATGTTACTTTAGATGATTCGATCTTTCAATTGAAACCATCAAAGCAGAAAGAGTGAAGAGTTTTAGGGAGGCGCACAAATGACGCAAGAGTACTACCGTGTGATTGCAGAGATTAACTTAGATGCAATTGCATATAACATACATCAGATTAAAAGTCAAATTTCAAAGGATACAGAAATTATGGCCGTTGTTAAAGCGGATGCCTACGGCCATGGAGCTATTGAAGTGAGTAGAATTCTTATAGAAAATGGCGTACAGAGATTGGCTGTTGCTATTTTAGATGAGGGAAAGCAGTTAAGAAAAAATAATATTCAGGTGCCAATACTGATTTTAGGATATACCTCACTGGAACAAGCGGATGAAATCGTATTTTATGATTTTATTCAGACGGTATTTTCCTATGACATGGCAAAAGCTATTTCGGATGCAGCAGTAAGACAAAATAAAACTGCTGCTGTTCATATAAAAATCGATACAGGAATGGGCAGAATAGGGTTACAACCTAATCAGGATTCGGTTTATTTGATTAAAGAGATAAGTAGATTGCCTAATCTTCAAATTGAAGGAATTTTTACTCATTTTTCTTCTGCAGATGAAAAAGATCCTTCTTTTACTGAATTACAGTTTAGTCGTTTTACTTCTTTTATAAGCCAGTTGGAAAAAGAAGATATTTATATACCTGTTAAACATTGCTCCAACAGCGCTGGATTCATAGGTTATAAAAATATGCATATGGATTTAATTCGCCCAGGGATTATTTTATATGGATTGTATCCTTCAGAAGAAGTCAAAAAAGAAATTGTCCATTTAAAACCTGCAATGACTTTAAAGTCTCAGGTAGTCTTTATAAAAGAAGTAGAAGAAAATGTTCCTATAAGTTACAGTCGAAAATTTATAACCAGGAGAAAAACTAAGGTTGCAACCATCCCAGTAGGCTATGCAGATGGTTATTCAAGACAGCTGTCAAACAAAGGAAGAGTATTAATCAGAGGACAATATGCCCCGATCATAGGGAATATTTGTATGGATCAATTTATGGTGGATGTAACGGATATCCCTGATGTAGGGGTAGGAGATGAAGTGGTTTTAATGGGTAGTCAGGGCGAAGAAACGATTGGAGCGGAAGAAATTGCAAGGCATATTGGAACAATCAATTATGAAGTCATCTGTATGGTAGGCAAGAGAATTCCAAGAGTTTATAAAGAACATGAAGAGATTATAAAGAAGATGAATTATGTGAACGAATTGGATGAAAATATCAATATACAAAATATGCTTTATAGAGATGAAAAATTTGCATAAAAACTAATTCATTGGTAAAAATATGAGATGGATGTGACAATAATATATTATTTTTTATGCAAATAAAGATCTTCCGATTGAGTGAAAATAGAAACTCTGGATTAGGGAGTGATTTGCAATGGCTAAGAAAAGTAAAGTTCTAAATATTAAAAATGCCTCTAATTTGGATGAATGGGTAGAAAAAACATCTCGCAATCCCAAGAAACAGATACGGGACACTATGATTAGAGGATATCAGGAAATGGCTGAGATTAATTTAAAGTTGTCAGAATTCTGTTTCGAAGCTGAAAGAGAGGTTGAGCAGTTTTTTGAACAAATAGCGGAGTGTGAGTGATGTGGTTGTTAAACGAGGAGATGTATTTTATGCTGATTTAAGCCCTGTTATCGGATCTGAACAAGGAGGTGTTCGCCCAGTACTCATTGTACAAAATGATATAGGCAATAAATATAGTCCTACTGTTATATGTGCTGCCATTACATCTCAGATCAATAAGGCTAAATTACCAACTCATATTGAGGTGGACGCGGCCTCATATGAGTTGGTTAAAGATTCTGTAGTTTTATTAGAACAAATAAGAACGATTGATAAAAAGAGATTAAAAGAAAAGATATGTCATCTAGATAAAGAGCTTATGAAAAAAGTGGATAAAGGTTTAGCCATAAGTTTTGGATTGTAATACATAGAAGAAGGAATAACCCTCCCAAGCGGGAGGGTTATTCTTTTGTCGTAAATCCTCCTTCTTCCTAATACCAAATTTTGTCACATTTTCTCAGTTATTTTAATATATTAATTATTGAAACGGCTTAAATTAAGGAGGTCGACGGGATGACACAAATTGTTGAGCTTAAATCTGTTGTTAAAAATTATCATAGTCCTTTGGGAGAAACGAAAGCGCTGGACAATCTAAGTCTTTCTATCAATGAAGGTGAATTTATAAGTATTATAGGTCCCAGTGGATGCGGTAAATCTACGATTCTTTCTCTTATTGCAGGACTTATTGAGCCCTCCTCAGGAGAAATTCTTGTTTTTGGGAAAAATGCGAAAGAAGTCACTTCAAAAGTCGGTTATATGCTTCAAAAGGACCATCTCTTTGAATGGCGCACCATTCTTAGAAATGTATACTTAGGTCTTGAAATTCAAAATAAATTAACTGAGGAAAATAAAGCGTATGTTAATCATCTTCTGGATACCTACGGATTAGGAGAGTTTAAAAACCATTTTCCTTCAGAATTATCCGGAGGGATGAGGCAAAGGGCTGCTTTAATCAGAACTCTGGCAGTAAAACCGGATATTCTTCTTCTTGACGAGCCTTTTTCAGCATTGGACTATCAGACAAGGTTATCTGTGGCGGATGAAATAGGAGGTATTATCAAGAAAGAAAATAAAACGGCGATTCTTGTCAGCCATGATATATCGGAAGCCATCAGTATGGCGGATAAAGTAGTCGTATTAACACAAAGACCAGCTAAAATTAAAGCCATCCATGACATTAAGTTATCCGTTGAGGATAGGACTCCTCTTAAATCCAGAGAAGCTCCTGAATTCAGAGAATACTTTAACCTCTTGTGGAAGGAGTTGAAATCCGATGAAGCATAGCAATCATTATATTTCTGAGGAGCATCAAAAATATCTCTGCCAGGTAAAAAAGACAGAGATTGCTGTTAAAATCATGCAAATTATTATATTACTTAGCTTGATTCTTTTTTGGGAGGTAGCGGCGCGGCTTAGATGGATTGATCCCTTTATTTTTAGTCAGCCAACGAAAATCTTTTCGACCGCATGGGAAATGATATTGGATGGAAGTCTATTTATTCATACAGGAATTAGTTTAGCTGAAACGGTGATAGGTTTTCTTTTAAGCACCCTTCTTGGTACCGCCATAGCGATTTTATTATGGTGGAATCATTTTATATTAAAGGTAGCGGATCCTTATCTTGTCGTTATTAACAGCCTTCCAAAAACTGCATTGGCTCCTATTTTGATTGTCTGGATGGGAAATAATATGAAATCCATTCTTTTTACAGCTATATTAATGTCTATTGTAGTAACCACTTTGACCGTTTTAAATGGCTTTTTGGAAGTAGATCAGGATAAAATAAAACTCATAGAAACTTTTGGAGGAAGTAAAAAAGATATATTAACCAAAGTAATGCTTCCTGCCAATGTTCCTACAATTATCAATGCATTAAAAGTGAATGTAGGCTTATCTCTGGTTGGTGTTATGGTAGGAGAGTTTTTAGTAGCTCAGGCAGGATTAGGCTATCTTATTATTTATGGAAGCCAAATTTTTAAACTGGATTGGGTAATGCTAAGTATTGTTATTCTGGGACTACTGGCGGCTTTACTGTATAAATGTGTTATGCTTTTAGAAAAGCGATTTTTAAAATGGAGAGAATAATCTTTATTCCATCTGATTCACTAAATTGTGAATCCATTTTTTTGAGAATAATCGATAAATCCCAAAGATAGCTTTAACAAATTCTTCAGTGCATACCAATGCAAATACCCAATAAATAGGCAGCTTCCAGAACAATCCGCCAATAAAGGCAAAAGGAACCCCTATAAGCCATACCCCACCGGCATCCAGTATAAATCCAAAGGTTGTATCCCCGCCGCTTCGTAGTATTCCGACGATTGTAAATAAATTAAATACTTTGACAGGAATGAAACAGGCAAATATCGTTATAATTCTGGTAGCGTCCATATATACTTCATTTGATACATTGAAAATGGATAAAATAAGCGGTGCCACTAAGATAACGGATATTCCTATGAAAATTCCTAAGACAGGTCCCAGCACTGCAAATCGCTTTGCATAAGCGAAGGCTCTTTCTTCATTTTCAGCACCGATTTCATTTCCAAGCATCACAGCACAGGCGCTGCTTAATCCAAAGAAAATTACCATAGCGATTTGTTCTACATTGCTGGAGATACTAATGGATACCACAGCTTCTTTGCCCATTCTGCCGTAAGCGATGGAATACATGGTAGTGCCCAGTGCCCAAATAAATTCATTTAAAATCACAAAGATGGTTGTTTTATAGAATCTTTTAACGAATTCAAAAGAAATATCTAACATTTCGTTTAGGGATGCTGCAAGGGAAGATTGTTTTTTATATATAATCCATATAAATAATCCAACTTCAATGAATCTGGCGATTACTGTAGCAATAGCCGCCCCTTTAACCCCCATAGGACTAAAACCAAAATGTCCAAAGATAAAAATCCAGTTTAACAGGGTATTTGAACCAAGAGAAATCATACTGATAAGCATTGGAATAACGGCTTCCCCTGTACTTCTTAGTAAGATAGAATATGAAAAAGTAACAGCAGTGACTAAGTAGCTTAGTGCAACTATTCTTAAATAGTCACTTCCAAGCCTAATAACTTCTGCATCCTTTGCAAAAATATACATTAATTGGTTTGGGAAGAATATGGCTCCTATGGAAAATACAATAGCAGCAATTCCACCTGATAGCAGACATATTCCCAATATCTTTCTGATCCCCTTTACATCCTTTTTACTCCAAAATTGTGCCGTAAAGCTGGAACCTCCGCTGTTGATACCAAAAAGCATCAAGGTAAATAAGAAAAATATTTTATTCGCCTGGGCAACTGCTGCAATAGGTGCTTCTCCCAATTTTCCAATCATAAGGGTATCCACCATATTTAAAGAAGACGATATGAAGTTTTGCATGGCAATTGGCAATGCCAGTGAAAATAAAGTTTTATAGAATTTTTTATCAATTGTTATTGGTTTCATGTTCTTTACTCTTTCTATTTAGTGTTTGATAACATATTATATATGAAAAAATAAAAAATAAAAAGTAGAAGGTTAAAAAATATACTGTAACAATAAACTTATTTTTGTTTTTAACGTATATTTGTATAAATCAGTCAAATAATAAAGTATGAAATGGGAGGGCTTAATATGCAGAAGAAACTCTATAAATCAAGAACTGATAGAAAAATTAGTGGTGTATGCGGAGGATTGGCTCAATATTTTAATATGGACTCAACCCTGGTGCGAATCTTATGGATTTTATTTATTTTTCTCGGATTTAGTGGTGTTTTGGCATATGTTATTTGTGCTTTAATCATCCCCGATGAACCTTATGAGGATTATTATTACGATAACGGCAATCATAATTAATTTAAAAAAAAGCCAATACTTTTTTAGATGGTATTGGCTTTTTTATATTCCTATACATTTTCTGCAATATAGTAAATTAGCTGTTCTGAATCATCCCAGCCAAGACAAGGATCTGTTATAGATTTACCGTAAACCTTTTCATCTGGTTTTTGATTTCCCTCAACGATATAGCTTTCGATCATAAGGCCTCGAACCATATCTTTTAAAATTGTAGAATGTTTTCGGCTGGACAATATTTCTTTTA
>ERZ773359.3633-NODE-3633-length-17389-cov-7.839333_pt1 | contig 17389 bp, 17 predicted proteins | sample MGYA00374955_ERZ773359 | MGnify/ENA primary metagenome ERZ773359 (study PRJEB29098, sample SAMN04486028) | biogas fermenter metagenome | study: EMG produced TPA metagenomics assembly of the Biogas fermentation microbial communities from Germany - Plant 4 DNA1... | reverse complement strand
CTACTTGCATGGCAAAAACACCGGAGAAAAGACCTATTGGAATACCTATAAGGCTCAGTATCCATGCCTCCTTTAATACTATGTTCCTTATCTGGGTTGAGGAAGCTCCTACACACCGGAGTATACCAAACTGGGATATCCGCTCCAAAACTGAAATATGAAAAGCATTATAAATAACTGCTATTGTAGATACTATTATTAATATTACTATAAATATTAGAATGGATATTAGGCTATTATTTAAATCCATATCCAAACTTTGGGCTGATAAGCGCAATAATCTTTCATTATACTCTATGTTATAGTAGGGTTCACTGCTGTCTTCCAGAGACTGATACAGATCTAAACTTTGAGCTATTTCCTTAGTCTTTTTATGGATATCTTTTACAGAATCCATCTTTACATACACATTATAATCTTTATCCGGAGATAAACTATCACTATCTAAAAAGGTGATACCAGTAGTTATATATTGTCCTATCCATGCAAATTTTGGTTCAAAGAAACCAACAATAGTATATTTTCTAATATCCTCTTCCTGAAAAATTTCATGTTTCATATAGCTATTCGGGGATAATTCATTGCCTGCTTCATCTAGCCTGATTCCTATGGGAAGGGTGATAATATCCCCAATTTTAGGCCTGCTGGGCATATAGTCAGACACCCAGTACTCTAATAGAATTTCACCTTCATCTTCAGGCAGACGACCTTCTTTCAAGGTAATCGGCAGTATATCAAAGGCATCCTTGTCGTATCCTTTAATATTAACATATCGATAGGGAGGAGATTCTGGGTTTTGCTGTCGTTCATCACCGGTTATTTGGGCCAGGATGCCAGTTCCAACTGCATTGGTTAAGGCTGAGTTTTCAACTCCCACATAATTTCTAACAATATTTACCTTATCATTGGGTGTATTTTGGAAGATAGCATGGTAATCTCCGGTTCTTTCTATTTCATTTCTTATCATCATATCCCTGGCACTTATAACCATTGTACCTATAGAGGTGATAAGGGCAACGGATAAAATTATGCCTATTACAGTTAAAAGGGTACGCTTTTTCTGTCTCTTTAAATATCTGTATGTTATTTCGGCATAGCTCTTCATAAGGCCATCACCTCATCTTTGGATACTATGCCGTCCTCTATTGTTATTATCCTGTCAGCCTGGGAAGCAATATCCACATCATGGGTTATTACCATTAGAGTCTGGTTGTATCTTTTTACGGAAATCTTTAGAAGATCTATTATCTCCTTGCTGTTTTTGCTATCCAAGTTACCGGTAGGCTCATCGGCCAGTATAATGGAAGGCTTATAGGCCAGGGCTCTTCCTATGGAAACTCTTTGCTGCTGACCGCCGGACAGTTCTGAAGGCAGATGGTTTTTTCTGTCCTGTAACCCTAATAGATCAAGCAGCTCATTTATATAGGCTTTATCTGGTTTTTTATTATCCAACAAAATAGGAAGTAATATATTCTCTTCTGCAGTGAGTACAGGGACCAGGTTGTAGAATTGGAATACAAAACCTACTTTCCTTCTGCGAAAGATGGCTAATTGTTTTTCATTTAAGCTGTAAATATCAATATCATCTACAAACACCTTGCCTGAAGTAGGTTTATCTACTCCTCCTATAAGATGTAGAAGGGTGCTTTTACCTGAGCCGCTAGGACCTACAACTGCTACAAACTCCCCTTTGTTTACAGATATGTTTGCATTTTTTAGGGCATCGACCCTGGTATCGCCGCTGCCATAGCTTTTACATAGATTTTCGGTTCTTAATATCTGCATATATAATTCCTCCAAAATATATTATTTGTTTTGAGCTATTCCATTTTTCCTGTGATTATATAGAAGCCCGTATTGTCCGGCGATATTTCAATATCTTCTAATCCCTTGGGGATATCTAACTCGCCATTGCGTGGGCATTGCCTGGATATAACATATCCATTGACAGCATAATAAACATCTTCCTCCAGAGAATAGATATACTCCTCTAAGGTCCAGCGATTCTTATAGATAATCTCTGCATGGGGTTTTCCCACATACCTTATGTGCCAGGGCTCATATCCGATTCCTGTAATATACCTTTTAAGAAAGGGATATCTGATAATAAATCCATGTTTCCAGCTATTATGGTGTATCCATTTGCCGGCATCAGTGTCGATAAACTCCCGTTGTGCCTTTTTGCTTACATACAGGTCCAGAGCCAAACCGGTCTGATGCTCACTGGTATTGACAGGAACTGCAATTCTTGGATTTTCTTTATGTATCCTTTCCTGATCCTCTGCTGATCTATAGGTGCTTGCAATGTATACCTTTTCATCAGTATTTTGTTTTACATCATGTAGGAGATTTTCCAGGTCATCTATTATATTCTCATCAACCAACAGTGAGGTATCCCTGAAATTGACCAGGTTAAAGTCCAAATCATCATCAATTCTATGTTTCCTATTGATGAGGGATAGAGAATTTGTAGTTTTAACATTGGTGCTGAGTGACGACAACTCATCGAGAGGAATGCTTTCTATATCCTGGCTATGGTATTCCAGGACTTCCAATAGGACACCTTCTCTCTCGTGAAAGAGGGTATCCATTAATCCAAACATCCAATCGTTTCTGAAATTTATAGTATAGAGGGTAAGCCCAATAAAAGCAGTAATGATTAGAAAGATTATCGGCTTTCGCAATCTAAACCTGGATGTTTTCTCTTGTGTTTTCATAAAAATTCACTCCCGGAAAAAGACTAGATTGTTTTAGGCAAATTCTTAGTACAGCCAGGAGTGATTATAAAATATAAACCTTACATAAAAGTGAATATAAATCTTACATTTTAGTAAGGTTTACAGACATTGCCGGCGACAGGCAGCTTGTCCCATCCAGGATGGTTATTACAAAATCAAATGACATCTAACCTTTTACCTTCAAAATCTAGGTTAATAGGTTTATAATAATATCTAAATTTATAAAAGGCAATGCTACTTAATCTTAGTTTAAGCAAGAGCAATGTGGTATAATGTATTAAAATCTTACAGTGGATGCTATTTATTCCAAAAATATATTTAGGGATAAGCGGTATATAATAATTTCATTTTCCAAGAATATATGTAAAAAACAATTTCCTATGGGTAGCTGGTCTTTTGAAGACAAGCAATATAAAAAGATGTCCCAGGGGTAGAATACAAGGGTTAAGCCGGATAAGTCTTTCAATGGGCCAGTTGTTTCAAGGAAATTTTAAGGGGAAACTATATATGCGAAAATTAGCTAAGCTCTTGCTTCTGGCCTTGGTATTCTGTTTTGCCCTATTTGCTTGTCATGGATATCTAAAAGCCCCCTCCCTCCCTGAGAGTGACCAGCGGGGTTTGGAATCAACCTTATCAACCAAATCCAAGCTTCAACAGATCTTGGACTATCAAGAACTCTATCCTGAAAGACTTATAGAATCCGTAAAGCGCAACCCTGAAATTGTAGATTTCGCCCTTGCTTATCCCGAAAAGAAGGGAACATATAAGGAAAACATCGATCTTTCCTCCAAATATAAAGAGGGGGAAATCCCTCTTTTGATGCAATGGGATGAGGATTGGGGTTATGCCCCTTATGGACAAGGTCTTATTGGCCTTGACGGATGCGGCCCCACCGCCCTTTCCATGGTATATATAGGCCTTACAGGTGACCTTTCCTATAATCCCCAGGTAGTTGCCAAGTTTAGTGAAGATAACGGGTATTTGGATAAGAAAAATGACATAACCCTATGGACGCTGATGTCGGAAGGTGCAAGAAAGTTAGGCTTACAATCCAAGGAATTGCCCTTGGATGAGAAAATTATGGCCAGAGAATTATCCAAAGGACATCCCATAATATGCAGCATGAAGCCCGGAGACTTTACAACAACGGGACACTTCATCGTCCTATATGATTATGAGGATGGCGACTTTTTTGTTAAGGATCCAAACAGCATCAGCAGGAGCCACAAAAGATGGAATTACTCTGTTATAGAGTCTCAGATCAACAACATCTGGGCATTCTGGAAATGAGGTTTGGTAGGGTTGGTACCTTTTAACCTGGTTATCCGCCGTATGATTATTAATTCACAGGAATATGGTTGAAAATCTCCATAATCGATGTTAAAATGTACAAAATTGGTCACCAAGCTTAGAGAGGGGAAGATCGGGTTGGCAATCATCAAAGTAGGTCTATTAGGCTTAGGCAATGTGGGCAGCGGCGTTGTAAATATATTCCATGAGAATATGGATAAGATCAGAGAGTATATAGGGACAGAGATCCAGGTAGAAAAAGTATTGGTCAGGGATATAAATAAGCCCAGGCAGGCTAAACTGGATCAGCGGATACTGACAACCGATCCCCGGGATATCCTGGACAACCCGGATATAGATATAGTGGTAGAGCTGATGGGGGGTATAGAGCCCGCATTTACATATATAAAGCAGGCCATGGGAAATCGCAAACACGTAGTCACTGCCAACAAAGCCGTTATGGCCACATATTGCAAGGAATTGTTTGAAACAGCAAAGGCCAATGATGTAGAGATCCGATTTGAAGGTAGTGTAGGCGGGGGTATTCCCTTAATCGATACCATAACAAATAAACTTGCGGGTAACCGGATCGACGGCCTGGTTGGTATTATAAACGGAACCACGAACTATATCCTAACCCGTATGAGCAGAGACGGTATGAGCTTTGATGAGGCCTTGAAAAAGGCTCAGGAAAAAGGCTATGCGGAGGCTGATCCGTCATCGGACATAGAGGGGCAGGATGCAGCTTATAAGCTTGCAATATTGGCTGCAACCGCTTTTGGTCTTTATATAAACCCCAACGATATTCCATGTGAAGGGATCACTAAGATTACAGAGGCGGAGATCCGTTATGCCGCGGAATTGGGGTATGCCGTTAAGCTCTTGGCCACTGCCAAGAACAAGGGAGGAGACCTGGAAATACACGTCCATCCTGCCATCATACCGGACAGCCATCCCCTTGCAGGAGTCAACAATGAGTTTAACGCCCTACTCATAGAGGGCAATGCCGTAGGGGAATTGATGCTGTATGGAAAAGGGGCTGGATCCCTTCCCACCGGTAGTGCTGTAGTCGGGGACATCCTCGATATAATCAGGATGATGAGACAATCGGCCAAGACCGGTAGCAGCCTTGCCGCTGGCAGGAATAATTTAAATGTTGTAGGTGAGGACACCGGATCTTACTATATCCGTATAACGGTGGTGGATAAGCCGGGAGTTTTAGGAGTGATTACAACTACCCTGGGGAAACATGGGATAAGTATTGCCTCTGTGTCCCAGCGTAGTTTGGGTGAAAGGCTCGTGCCGGTTATATTCATAACCCATGAAGTCGAAAGGGAAAAGCTTGACAAGGGGCTGGCCGAGCTGAGGAACTACAGTGACGTTGTAAAGGAAGTGGCCTGCATCCTTAGGGTGGAGAGCTATTGAAGCACCCCTTGACTGGCAGTTTATCTCACTGAAACCGACATGAAAGATAGCGAAAATCCTTTGCTTTTTAGACGAAAGTAAAGGATTTTGTATTTGTTTCTAGAATAAATATAACAAGATGTGTTGCATTTATCGATCGTGTTTAATAAAAGAGAAAGGGTGTGTGGATATGGCTTTAATAATAGCCCATAGGGGCGCTTCAGGCTATGCCCCTGAAAACACCATGGCCGCCTTCGAAAAGGCATTGGAAATGGGCGCAGAGGGCATTGAACTTGATGTTCATCTGACCGCAGACGGGGAAATTGTAGTCATTCACGATCATACCATTGACCGTACCAGCGATGGAAAGGGCGTGGTAGGGGCTTTAACCCTGGAGGAGATAAGAAAATACGATTTTGGAGCCTGGTTCGATCCTAAATTTAAGGGGCAGAGGATCCCAACCTTGGGAGAGGTATTTGAACTGCTGGAGGATTGGGATGGTCTCCTAAATATTGAGGTCAAAAGCGGACCCATCCTCTATCCGGGCATAGAAGAAAAACTTGTGGATATGGTAAAGAGTTGGAATTTCCGGGGCAGGATAATCTTTTCTTCCTTTAATCACTACAGCCTTCGGGATATAAAGGCTTTAGATCCTTCCATGGAAATTGGACTTTTGTACATGGCAGGTCTGGTGGAGCCCTGGAAATATGCAAAGGATTTAAACGCACAAGCCCTTCATCCTCTCTATTACAATGTGGTACCCGAGTTGGTGGCAGGCTGTAAAGAGAATGGAATAAAACTAAATCCCTTTACCATAGATGAGGAAAAGGAGATGGAGATGATTATGAGGGCAGGTGTTGATGGCATTATAACGGACTATCCCGATAGGGCCCTCAATGTTAGGAAAAGAATAAGCGGCTAAAGGGGGATGTTTCCGTGAAGTCGAAATCTATGAAATTGGATTATAAAAAGACCTTTATTCTTGGCTTGGGCTTCTTCTCCGCCAGTATAATTTGGCCCATCTACAACAATTATGTCCCCATAATGCTTGAAACCTACATAAAAAGCGGGACCTTCATCGGGGCCATAATGACCATAGACAATGTCTTCGCCGTTGTTTTCCAGCCCCTATTTGGGGCCCTAAGCGATAGGACCAATACCAGGTTCGGCAGGCGCATGCCTTTCCTCCTGGTTGGGGTTCCCCTGGCGGCGATATTCTGTTCCCTGATACCTTGGTCAAACTCTCTTTTTACCCTTATGTTATTTATCATTATTATGAATTTTTCCATGAGCATATACAGGGCTCCCACGGTGGCCCTGATGCCGGATGTGACCCCCAGCCCCTTGCGGAGTAAGGCAAATGGTGTTATTAATTTCATGGGGGGATTTGCAGCCGTAATAGCCTATGGGCTGGGTGGCCTTCTCTATAAGGTGAACACCGGATATCCCTTCTATATGGCCTCTATAGTGATGATGCTTGCTTTGGCGATCCTGTATACCTCTATCAAGGAACCTGAACATATAAAGGTGGAGCAAAAGGAAAAGGAGATTAAGAAAGATGTGGGCAAGAACAGGAGCCTTATCTTTATGCTACTTGCCATATTCTTTTGGTTTACGGGCTTTAACGCCGTCGAAACCTTCTTTTCCCTGTACGGACAGCATATTCTGGGTATAGAGCCGGGGACCTCCTCCATAGTGCTCACCTCTTTTTCGCTGGCATTTCTGGTTTTTGCCATACCTGCCGGATTTGTGGCGGGAAGGCTGGGCAGGAAAAGGACGATACTCGTCGGTATATTAGGTGCCCTGGCGGTTTTTGTTCCCCTTATCTTCATTCGGAACACCCTCATTATCCCAATTATTCTTGTGACCGGAGGTCTATTCTGGGCACTTATCAATATCAATTCCTATCCCATGATAGTTGAAATGGCACCGAAAGGTTTGACCGGTGCCTATACCGGATATTATTATTTCTTTTCATCAACCGCAGCCATTGTAAGCCCTATACTGTTTGGTTGGATAAAGGATTTGGTTGGCAGCTATAAACCCTTGTTCGTCTACGCCAGCATGGGGTTTGTGCTTGCGCTTTTATGTATGCTTTTTGTTAAGCATGGTGATGTGAAGGATCTGGATCAGGAAAAGGTGGAAGCTGCAGAATTGGAATTTGGTAACTGATAGCTTAAATGGAGTTGTAATAGCAATTAACAAGAGAGAGCAGGATTATGATGGAAATCATACCCTGCTCTTTTTGTTATGCATATGATAGGTGAAAAATGACTATATAGTACATATGCCTTATTCACTTAAATGGCTGGAGATAGGGTTGAGAATGGGTTTTGTAATACAATTCTGTAACAGTTCAAGAGCTGAAACATAGAATATATCAAGGTGAAAATATGGATAGCAGAAAGCCAAAAATTTAACAGCTATCCATGAAATCAACCAAGCCTTATCGCAATACCGGATATGGTTGTAGACTTGGCTGATTATAGAAATTGGAGGTATCGAGATGTACAATGACGAAATTTATTCCGTAAGATATGCTTTTGATCCTATTTATAACCAGGAAACCGGCTATGACTACTATAGCGGAGCACCGGAGCCGCATTATCCCTATCCCATGCCATGTCCTGAATATCCATCAATGCCGGCGACGCCACCCATGATGCCCCTACCTCCCATGATGCCGATGCACCCGGTAGATCCATGGTCGGGTATGAAGATGCATTGCTTAACTCAGCTTAAGAATATTCTTGAAAAAGCGATGGATAAGAAGGTGGCATTAACTATAGAAGGTGCCAGGGGCAACTTTGATTGTGTCAGGATAATTAGTGTTGATGAGTGTAAGGTTGTAGCTGAGACAAAGCATGGGGTTTGTGTCATTTCCCTTAGAGAAATAACTGCGGTTTGCATGTCTAAGGAAGTAGCCGATGAAATCTTTGATGATTAGGATAGGGATCTTTGGCTACTTAAGTATATTTAACAAAAATCAGTTAACGGATATCGAATTTATCAGCATCGCAATGGCGGTGCTTTTTTCTATCATAATTGCTGCCACTGACCTTGGTATGCTATAATGGGCTATATCTTTAGATAAGAGATAAAATATAGAACGGGTAGGGGATGCATTCTATGCATAGGGAAATTGTAAAATCTGTCAAAGGAGACCGTATGTCAGTGTTGGGCCTGTCCTTGGGACTGACGGCGCTATTGGTTGTCATAGTTGGAATTGCCAACTTCATATATAACAGGTACGGAATAAGCTATAGTGGGTATATCGCTTTTTTATTATACATACTTGTGGGTATATATGTATATAGAAGGAGAATATTGGAGTATAGTTATACTCTAAAAGGGAACATATTGATTTTTGAAAGCCTGGTGGGCAAGCGAAGCCGTGAGATTGCCAGGGTGCCCCTTGGTAGGATCCTATATTTTTGTCCCCTGGCCCATGAACGAAGGGACAAGAATACCAGGTATAAAAGCCATGTTATTGCTTTTGATAGGCGGTCTCCGGAAAACTATGTAGTAGCCTTTGAAAAAGACGATAGGATTCATAGAATAGTCTTTAGACCAAGCCAGAAGCTTGTCGATCTAATTAAAAATGCATAGGTACTTGCACTTTATAGCCTTAGCCGGAATAAAATAGTAAAAGCCGGCAATCCTTTAGATAATCAGGGAAAGTATTTGGATAAGGCGGTGCAAGGATGATCCGTATAATTGAATGCTGTGTGTGCAAGAGAATGACCAGGGCCAACCTTCTTCTAAGGGATACCAATATATGTCTTGAATGCGAACAGAAGATCATGAAGCTTGACAGCAGCCATGAGGACTACTTTGAGTTAAAAGAGGGGATTAAGAGGATGTTGCGGTATAATCAGCTGGTATCCAGGCCATGACAAGCGCCTTTACTTTTTCTCCGGAATAAGGGTTAACAGGCTTTTCTTATACAAGGATATAAAACAAATATGTATTGACGGTCAGTCCGATTTGAAGATAGGACATAGGGCTGGGCTTGATAATTTATATGGGAACTGGCATATATGAAGGACTTAGTTGTATAGGAGTGGATAAGGATGAGGGGTTATTTTATTACCTTTGAAGGTCCTGATGGGGCGGGCAAGACCACACAGATAGACCTTTTAAGGAAGTATTTGTTGGACAAGGGCCTGGATGTAGTAGTCACCCGCGAGCCGGGAGGCACTCCCATCAGTGAGGCAATAAGGGGTATTATTCTTGATACGGATCATAGTGAGATGGATCCCATTACAGAGATGTATCTGTACGCCGCATCCCGAGCCCAGCATGTAGGTCAGCTTATAGCTCCTGCCCTAAGACAGGGTAAAATAGTGCTCTGCGATAGATTTGTTGATTCCAGCATAGCCTACCAGGGGGCCGGACGGGGGTTGGGCATGAAGATGGTAGAGGAAATCAATAGGGCTGCCCTTCAGGGGATTATGCCCGACATAACCCTGTTTTTTGATATCGATCCGGAAAAAGGGCTTATTAGGGGACGTAAGCGTGATCGTAAGGCGGACAGGTTGGAGCTGGAAAACATTGATTTTCACAGGGAAGTATATAAGGGTTTTTGTAAGTTATGCCATATGTATCCTGAAAGGTTTAGGCGCATCAAGGCCGATGGAGACATAATGGAGATCCATCGTCAGATAATTAACGAAATTGAGCAATTGCCTAAGTATGGAAAATAGGATATAATTAATATAGAAGTTCAGGATAATAATTTTGGTTTAGCGTCACAAAAATTGAAAGGAGGTATTTCCGGTGAAATTAATTATTGCCGTAGTTCAGGATGAAGATTCCCAAAAGCTTATTTCGAAACTTATGAAGGCAGGGTATGGAGTCACCAAGCTGGCAACGACAGGGGGATTCCTAAGAGCGGGAAATACGACATTGCTCATAGGTGTGGATAACGAGAGGCTGGAAAATGCCATGGGAATAATCGAAAATGTATGCAAGAGCCGCAAGCAGGTGGCTACATCGCCGACACCAATGGCAGGTGCAACCGGTATGTACGTTCCTTATCCCGTTGAGGTAACGGTGGGGGGCGCTACAGTTTTTGTAGTGAATGTTGAGGAGTTTAGAAAGGTATGAGAGTAGAAAATCTTGGCAGCCGCCCCGACGAAGGTCATAGGGCTGGAGGGGCAAGGGGTGCCATGGGGCCGGTACCAGGCCCCCATGCCAAATCCTTTGACAGCTTCCTAAACGACAGCCAATACAGATCCATGAATGAAGAGTTGGCTTCAATGATGGAGGATATTAAAAGACAGGGAGAAAGGCTGGCCAAAAGGACGAATCTGGGGGAGCTGTTACGGTATAAAAGGATGATCTCCCAGTTCTTGGATATATCCGTAAATAAAATGCTGAAGCTGAAAAGAAAAGACTATATCGATGGGAGTGGAAGGCACCACATATACGCTGTGGTACAAAAGGTGGATCAAAATCTTGAAGCCCTGACCCAGGAGGTATTGAGCTCCCAGAGGGATCAGTTGGTGGTGCTCAGTTATATAGATGATATTCGGGGGCTTTTAATGGATTTGATTCTCTAATATAGGGAGAGAAGAAATGAATACCAACCATATTATTGGACAATCCACCCTTATCAAGGGCCTAAAGGCCATAGTTGATAGCGGCAGGGTTGTTCATTCTTATATATTTACGGGTCCTGAGGGCATTGGCAAGAAGACCATATCCGACTTCTTTGCCAAAATGCTTCTCTGTACCGGTCAGGATAAACCATGCAATGGATGTAAATCCTGCCGTCAGTTTGAATCAGGGAACCAACCGGACTTGATCCGGGTGAAAAGTGAAAAGGGAGCTATAAGGGTTGATGCCATCAGGGATCTAAGAAAGGATATAGGCATTAAGCCCTATCAGGGCTCAAGAAAGATATACATCATAGAAGATGGGGAAACTATGAACCAACACGCACAGAATGCTTTTTTAAAGACTCTGGAGGAGCCCCCGGAACACGCTGTCATTATGATATTGGCCAACAATTTGACCGGTTTGTTCCCCACCATCATATCCAGATGCCAGCAGATTAGGGTGCCAAGCTTATCAACAAATGAGGTGGCACAGATCATTGAAAGTAAAACACAGATGCCCAGGGACGAAGCCCTTGTGTACGGAAAGCTATCGCAAGGGATCCCAGGCATAGGTCTTAAGCTGGCCAAATCCGATCAATACCGGAAGTTGAGGGAGGAATCCCTGTCAATATTGAATAAATTAGCAAATAGTACCCTGGTGGAAGCCATGGGTTATATAGATTTCTTTTTGGATAATAGGGATAATATTGCTGAAATATTGGATATTATGGAGCTTTGGATGAGAGACGTTCTGGTAGTGAAGCAGGGTGGTTGCAGGGATGTAATCATTAGTATGGATAAAATATCCCAGCTGGAGTCCTTGGCAAAGAACTTTACAATCCCTGCTATACAAGGTATCATAGGGAATATGGAAGATAGCAAAAAGATGTTAAAATCCCATGCAAACTTTCAATTGACCATTGAAAATATGCTGATGAAAATTCAAGGAAGTGGTAAGCATGCAGGAGGTAGTAGGAGTACGGTTTAAAAAAGCCGGTAAAATATATTATTTTAGTCCTGATAATATAGAGTTGGAAAAAGGACAATGGGCTATAGTCGAAACCTCCAGGGGTATCGAATATGGAGAGATTGTAGTAGGTCCTAAGCTTGTTCCGGAAGAGGACATTGTATCACCCTTAAAGAAGGTAATCAGGCGGGCCACGGAGGAGGACGCCCAAAAAGTAAGGGAAAATAAGGCAAAAGAGAAGGAAGCCTTTGATATATGTGTAGAAAAGATAAGGGAACACAACCTGCCCATGAAGTTGGTGGATGTGGAATATACTTTTGATAACAGTAAGGCTATTTTCTATTTTACCGCAGACGGTAGGGTAGATTTTAGGGAGCTGGTTAAAGATCTGGCCTCCATCTTTAGAACTCGGATAGAGCTGAGACAGATAGGGGTAAGGGACGAAGCCAAGATGATAGGAGGTTTAGGTCCCTGTGGAAGGCCCTTATGCTGTAAGAGTTTTTTAGGTGAATTTGAGCCGGTATCCATAAAGATGGCCAAGGAACAGAATTTATCTCTAAACCCTACCAAAATATCGGGTATATGCGGCCGACTCATGTGTTGCCTAAAGTACGAGCAGGGCTATTATGAAGAGATACGAAAGCGTATGCCCAGAGTTAACAGTGAAGTCATCACCCCTCAAGGCCCTGGGACGGTTATCAGTACCAATGCCCTTACCGGGATAGTCAAAACTAAGATAGTTCAAAGCGATGGGACACCGGCCGTCCTTGATTTTGCCCTTGACGAGATAAAGCAAATGGAAGGGGCAAATCACGAGGATAATGACGAAGATTTAATGGATTTGGATGACGAATTAGCTCCCTTACTGGATGAATAGCAAATTGGAACGCCGTATGTTAAAAATTTGGTAAAAAGTCTTGCTTTTTTGCGACAGGGTGATAGAATAGTAGAGGTGTTATTTGTGGCACTTTATGTTAGGGGTTCTAAGGCGAGGAGGTGACTTAATATGGCTTATTTTATCAATGATGAGTGTATTGCATGCGGGGCTTGTGAAGCAGAATGCCCAACAGAAGCTATATCACCGGGGGACATCTATGTAATTGATGCGGATACATGCATTGATTGTGGCGCTTGTGCCGATGTTTGTCCAGTGGATGCACCCCAGCCGGCATAATACATAGGGACTTATAGATATTATCGTGTATAGGCTGTTAACGAATTAACGTTAACAGCTTTTCTTTTTCCCCAAAATGACAATTAGCTTAATCTTCTTTTACTGGTTCATTAAATACAGGATAACAACGGTAATGCGCTATTGATAAGCGGATGACTTCATTGAAAAGGAGCGATCAATAGCTATCGCCCGTATATATTTGACTAATAGAACGTGTTAACTTATTATATATGGGTATAGAATGATTATCACGTGCATTATAAATGGACAAACAAGGTAAAACTGTTCCATTCAATACTATAGTAATTAAGTCCTATATTATAGCGAAAATGCATTATTTCGTATTTTGGGCAGGAATTCGTAAAAAAATATCGAATGAATTATAGTACGGCTAATATTATGTATAGTAGTATATTCTATAAATAAAGGGTGGTTTTAATGTTTAGGAGGTTCCTGGCAGCTATAGTAGGCATCATGGTTTGTATCAACCTGTTATGGGTTCCACCGATACAGGGGGCAGGTGATAATAGCCTGATCCGGGTAAAATTGGCATCTATGGGTTCACCCAAGAGCGTAAATGTCTATGTAAACGGTAACTATGGAGTACCCCAAATTGACAAGAATAACATTCTGGCCAAGGGAAACTATACAGTACGCGTTGAATCGGGAAAATTGGTTTTGGATGATAAGACCGGTTCTAAAACCGTATCAACGACTTTAGGTAGTAGCTTTACCTTTAAGAGATATAGGGGGGCGAGTTCCAATTATATCAAGATCGGGAACTATAACTACCAGGGAGATATGCAGGTACGTTTGAACGGTAGTTCGATAGAGCTTATTAATCATGTTCATCTGGAGACTTATCTCTATGGGGTAGTCCCTTACGAAGTCAGTAACAGCTGGCCTATTGAATTACAAAAAGCGCAGGCTGTGGCAGCTCGTACATATGCTGTAAGCAAAAGGAAACCTAGTTCTGCCTATGATGTGGTAGATACGACCACTGATCAGGTGTATAGGGGCTATAATGGGAACTATAAAAATTCAATAAAAGCCGTTGATGATACCTTCGGGCAGGTATTGAAGTATGGCAGCAGCTATGCCGGCACTTACTATTCTGCCTCCAACGGTGGTATGATCGAGTCCACTAAAAACCTATGGGGATCGGATTTGGCCTATAGCAAGGTGAAGGAGGATCCCTATGATTTGAGGAATGAGAGCAATCCTTATCGCAGCTGGACCGTAACTTACAAGAAAAAGCCTGTTGATTCCGGTCTCCTGTCCAGGCTGAAATTTCAAGATGCTCTGAAGAACAAGGGCTTGAAAGAGTCGGACATAGAGAACCTCGAGATAAAGGAATTTAGCTTTGAATATAACAGCAGTACCAGAGCAGATAAGGGTAAGGTTGTCCTGTCGATGAATAAAAAGCAGGATCCCCCTGAGGACGAAACACCCCCCGAAGAAATAGAACCGCCCGAGGAGATACTCATAACCTTTAACCTGACCAAGGGGAATATCCGTTCTATCCTTGATTTGAGGAGTCTCTTATTTAAAGTAGAGGATAAGGGAGACAGCTTTGTCTTTAAAGGCAGCGGCTGGGGCCATGGAATAGGCATGAGCCAATATGGGGCCCAGCAAATGGCCAAGGAAGGAAAGAGTTATAAGGAAATTCTCGACTTCTATTATCCCGGCACCAAGTTGACGGATCTTGGTATTGAATCAGATAAGGGAGGAGATCCGATGCCGGATCCAAAGACGGATCCGAAGCCTGATCCCGATCCAGATCCGGATCCAAATCCCGGGAACGAAACAAAACAACAATTTGGCAGGGTTAATGTATCCACCAGCCTTAATGTACGGCAGGGTGCAGGAACCAGTTATAAGAAGATAGGTAGCCTCTACAAGGGTGACAGGGTAGAGATTCTTGATCGAAGCGGTGCCTGGTACAAGATTAAAAAGGGCAGCCTTCAGGGATATGTCCATGGTGATTACATTGTATTGGAAGACAACGGGCAATCATCCCCTCCGCCTGCATCAGGACAGGATCCAAAACCGGGCAAAACAGATCCGGCTCCGCCGCCCTCCGATGAGAAGCGTTATGGTAGGGTGACGGCATCGGCCCTCAACGTTAGGAGCGGGCCCAGCACTAAAAATCATATTGTAGGTATGGTAGTCAAAGGGACGAAGCTCACTATACTGGCTACCCAAGGAGATTGGTATAGGATAAGCTTCAATGGCAAGGATGGCTATGTACATGCCAATTATGTAAAACTCGAAACTTCGGACAACACAACACCGCCACCGTCCAATAATGTAATAGGCAAGGCAACGGTAACGGCGTCCAGCTTGAACGTAAGGAATGGAGCTAGTACCAGCAACAAGAAAATAGGCAGCCTGGCCAAGGGTAAACAGGTAGAACTACTGGAAAAGGTGGGCGCCTGGTACAAGATAAAGTATGGAAGTGGTATCGGATACGTCCATGGGAACTATTTAAAGCTTAACAGCTCAGGTACGACAAATCCGACACCTCCATCAACACCGCCACCGTCCAATAATGTAATAGGTAAGGCAACGGTAACGGCATCCAGTCTTAACGTAAGGAATGGAGCTAGTACCAGCAACAAGAAAATAGGCAGCCTGGCCAAGGGTAAACAGGTAGAACTACTGGAAAAGGTAGGCGCCTGGTATAAGATTAAGTACGGAAGTGGTACGGGCTATGTCCATGGGGATTACCTAAAGCTAATCTCCGGTAGTGAAAGTAACAGGGGAACAGAACAGCGTACGGGGACTGTAACCGCATCATCTCTGAATGTACGAACCGGCCCGGGAACAAAATATTCCAGAGTGGGATTGTTGTATCGCGGAGCCAAGGTAACCATCACAGGCGAGAGCGGTTCCTGGTACCAGATTAAGAGTGGTTCTCTAAGCGGCTATGTATCCAAATCCTACATCAAGTTATAACAAAACCGAAATAAAAAGGCTTCTACGGTATAAACTACCGTAGAAGCCTTTACTGTTTCTTGTACTTATTCTGTAACCTTATTATATAAGAAATCATGCAATAGCTTTGTGTTGGTATCTAAATCCGGTACATAGACTGCCATGCCCCTGATAGTTTGGCTCTTGTAGGTATTTTTGGCCGGAACCCTGTACTGGTAAATCTTTTTATCCTTCATTGTCAGTACGCTGGTTCCCAGGCTTATAATATCGGATACAGGAATATTGGTGTCGGTATAGGGAATGAGTGAGGCAACCAGGTCCGGTAACTTCATTGGATTTATGGATTTCATCTTGTTAAACATCTGAATCATTACCCTTCTCTGCCTTTCGGTACGTTCCGAATCACCGTCTCCCACTTTTCTTATTCTGGAATAGGCTACGGCCTGCTTGCCGTCCAAGGTTTGAACACCTGCCTGGGTTAGATGAGGGGATTTCCTTTTTTGCTTATCCAATTCATTAAGTTGGGTTATGACAGAATTGATATGTTTGATCTCCTTCTGTTTAACATCTATCTCAACACCGCCTATAGCGTTAATGATTTCTTCCAAGCCAAAAAAGTCCACACTCACATACCGGGTTATGTCCAGGTTAAAATTCTGGTTAATGGTTTTCATAGCCAGCATTGGTCCTCCAAAGGAATAAGCGGCATTGATCCTGTTATCCCTCCTGTCGGGTATGGGGACATACAGGTCCCTCATAACGGAGGCCAGCTTTAGTTGGCCGTTTTTCTTGTCTACAGTAGCTATCATAATGGCGTCCGAGCGGCCGTTCTCATTGCGATTGCGCCTGTCAGTACCAAGTAAAAGGATATTTATGACCTTGGTGTCACCCTCTAAAGGAGCTTCTTCCGGTATACCAAAATCTTCGGGATCCTCATCCCATGCAACTGGATTATTACCGGCTATAAGCCCATCCACGTTTGACAGTGCATCTATAATTCTGTATATATAACCTCCAATTCCTACGAGGATAATCAGCAATACAGCCAATACCCCCACTAACACCTTTTTCATAATAATTCCTCCATCTAGTTCAGCCTTGTAGTCTTTTATAAATTCTCTATATTAGTCTGTTTCGACGAAATTATACCCGCTACTTGTAGAAGTAGGGGTTACATCCATCTCGTTATATTATTCTACAAAAACCTACACCCGTCAATAGATTGTAATACTCTTAATAATAATATAATAATATCTAGTATATGAGTTAACATCTT
>ERZ773359.3630-NODE-3630-length-17402-cov-5.902634_pt1 | contig 17402 bp, 13 predicted proteins | sample MGYA00374955_ERZ773359 | MGnify/ENA primary metagenome ERZ773359 (study PRJEB29098, sample SAMN04486028) | biogas fermenter metagenome | study: EMG produced TPA metagenomics assembly of the Biogas fermentation microbial communities from Germany - Plant 4 DNA1... | reverse complement strand
AACAAGGTCAGATTGTTGGCTTATTAGGACCAAATGGCTCTGGTAAAACCACTACTATTCGTCTAATAAATGGGGAGTAATTAGTCCAGATGCTGGAAGTATAAATGTACTTGGTCTTGATCCAGCTACTGATGGTGATCGGGTTCGGGCAAAAAGTGGTGTTTTAACTGAAAGTGCTGGCTTATATGAAGGAATGACTGCTAAAGATAACCTGAAATTTTTTGCCGCTCTGTATGGACTTAAATATGTAGAGGAGCGTATTGAACAACTTTTAGAGGATTTTGGTTTAGCAGATGCGCAAGACAAATTAGTCGGTGCATATAGTACAGGAATGAAGAAACGCTTAGGTATCGCTCGTGCTTTATTACATAAACCAGAGATTTTATTTTTAGATGAGCCGACTAATGGTTTGGATCCAGAAGGATCCCGTAGTTTATTGAATTATATTAGACGTTTAAATGAAGAACAGGGAGTTACTATTCTTATTTGTACTCATTTATTAAAACAAGTTCAGGATTTGTGTCATAGCTTTGTGTTTATTGATCAAGGACGGTTCTTAGAGCAGGGTACTTTGATAGAACTAGAAGATAAATATTTAGGTGCAGTTAAGGTAGAGGTAGAAACACCATTAGACGTCAATGAAGCTAATTTCCCAGATTTTCCAGTGATTGATCAGCGGCCAGGATATTTAGTGTTTCAAGTTCAAGATAAGGAACAAATACCCCAATTGTTAGCTGCTGTGCTAGCCAAAGCACCAGTTTACAGTGGAAACATCTTGGGACGCGACTTAGAGGCATTGTACTTTAAGATACGAGGTGAACAAGATGAATAAGCAAGCAATTTGGGCTGTTGCGAAAAAGGATATGTTGGCTATTAAAGAAAGTATTCAAATTTGGCTGCCGATCCTTATTTTACCGATCGTTTTTTGTCTAGTTTTGCCAGCTGGCTTGATTCTAGCAATCAAATATTTTGGTAATGCTGGCAATGTAGATCAAATTATTAGTCTATTAGAACAATTGCCGCCTGGAAGTATACGGGACAGCATTTTACAGTGGGATGAACAAAATCTACAAATTTTATATTTCTTTTTGGTGTATTTATTTGCCCCATTCTTTTTAATGATTCCGGTAATGATTTCTAGTGTTGTTGCAGCCAGCAGTTTTGTTGGTGAAAAAGAGCGAAAAACTTTAGAGAGTTTGTTATATACGCCAATCGATATTGCCAGTTTATTCTGGGGTAAGTTGTTGTCAGCTTTTATTCCAGCCATAGGTTTAACGTTAATTAGCGCACTTGGATATATGTTGGTAGTAAATATACTAGGCTATGATTTGTTCGGACAGTTTATTTTCCCTCAAGCTAACTGGTTAGTGCTTATTTTTTGGGTAGTTCCGACTGTTAGTCTCTTTGCGATCTTCCTTAATGTCTATGTTTCAGCTCGAGTAAAAGGTTTTCAGGAGGCTTATCAGTTAGGTGGATTGGTGATTCTGCCGATAATCGCTTTATTTGTTTCGCAAATGGCCGGGATTATGTTTTTTAGCAGTTTAGTTTTGGTGGCCCTTGGATTTATTATGTTAGTGGTTGATTTGTTTTTAGTATATAAGACAACAAAGGACTTTGATCGTAATCGTCTTTTTATGTCCCAAGTAAAATAGATACGACCTGACCCAGGTCGTATTTTGTTTATTCCTTGTAAAAAGGGAATTTCAGTAATATGGCGAAAGGTGAGGTAACTTAGTTACCGAAATTGGGAGGTTTTATCTTTGACTGCTATGACTCGTAAACAATTCCATTTAAAGCAGGTTCGGTTGTTAGATGGTCTTTTTAAAGAGTCGCAAGAGATAGGTAAAACTTATTTGCTGGAGCTTGATCCAGATCGTTTAGTAGCCCCTTGTTATGAAGCCATTGGTCTAAAACCGAAGAAGCCCCGTTATGGTGGTTGGGAATCAATGCAAATATCCGGTCATTCTGTAGGGCATTGGTTATCGGCTACAGCTTTAATGTATGCAGCTACAGGGGAACAACTATTGAAAGATAGACTAGATTATGTTGTTCAAGAATTAGCCGATTTGCAAGAACAACATGGTGGTGGATATGTATCAGGTTTTCCAGAAAAACCGTTTTTGACAGTATTTTCTGGTAATTTTCAGGTGGAAAATTTCTCTTTAGCTAATTGGTGGGTGCCCTGGTATAGTATTGATAAGATCTTTGCCGGTTTAATTGCTGCTTATTTATATGGTGAAAATCAGCTAGCTTTAGAAGTAGTTTGTCAGTTAGCTGATTGGGCAGATCGAGGTTTAAAAAAATTAGATGATGCCCAATTTGCTAAGATGCTGATTTGCGAACATGGTGCAATGAGTGAGAATTTGGCTCTGCTTTATAAACATACTAAAGAACCCCGGTATTTAGAGTTAGCAAAGCGCTTTTTACATAAAGCGATTGTTGATCCTTTAGCCACCGGTAGAGATCAGTTGACTGGTTTGCATGCTAATACGCAAATTCCTAAGTTAACAGGAGCAGCACATCTTTTCGAAATTACAGGAGATGAGTATTACCAAAAAGCGGCTTTATTCTTTTGGGAGACAGTAACCAAACAGCGGTCTTATGTAATAGGTGGCAACAGTGCATCAGAACATTTTCCAAAGTTAGGTACTGAACCTTTGCATACTCGAGCCTGCGAAACTTGTAATACTTATAATATGTTAAAGCTAACTAATATTTTGGCTAATTGGCATGGTGATGCTAATTATATGGATTATTATGAAAGGGCCTTGTATAACCATATTTTAGCTTCTCAAGACCCTGAAACAGGGCTGAAAATGTATTTTATGTCTTTAAAGCCTGGACATTTAAAAGTCTACGGTACCTTTGAAGATTCTTTTTGGTGTTGCACTGGTACTGGTATGGAAAACCCAGCTAAATACGGAGAAAATATTTATGCTTATAATGATCAAAATTTATGGGTGAACTTATTTATTCCCTCAATTGTAACCTGGCCAGAACAAGGTATAGTTTTAGAACAAAGAACGTCATTTCCTGAATCAGAGTTTACCCGACTAGTTTTTAAAGAAGCATCAGGAAATAACTTTACTTTAAATATTCGAGTCCCTTATTGGTTGGCTGGTAATTTAGTTGCCAAAGTTAATCATCAGGAAGAATATGTAGCCCAGTCACCAGGTTGGCTAAAAATCGAGCGTCCTTGGTTAGCTGGGGATGAAGTTGAAATACACTTGCCAATGAATTTGCATTTATATCGGGTACCAGATGATCCTTATACGGTGGCGATCTTGTATGGACCGATAGTATTAGCTGGTGCTTTAGGTCGAGAAAATTATCCAGAAACAGATATTGTCAAAGAGCAAACTAGCTTGGATAATTGGCCAACGGCCGAGGTACCAGTATTAATTACTGATCAACTTGATCCCAATCAGTGGTTAAAATCAATTACTGGTAAGCCATTAACCTTTAAAACGAATCTGGTAGGTCAGCCCCATGATGCGCTGCTGCAGCCATTTTACGCTTTACATCATCAGTTTCAGACGGTTTATTGGACCCTGGCAACACCAGCGCAGTGGGCAGAAATACAGGAAGAACGTCGACAACAAGAAGAGAAACAGCGATTTATTGCTCAGTTAACCACTGATTACTTAACTCCAGGAGAACAGCAATTTGAAATTGAGCATAATTTGCAAGGAGAAAAGTCTGAGGCTGCTTCATGGAATGGTCGACCTTTGCGGCATGCTTTCGATGGCGGTTGGTTTAGTTATGATTTGAAAGTGGATCCAGAACAAGCATTAGATTTAATGTGTACCTATTGGGGTGGGGATTTTGATCGAGAATTTGATATTTTTATCGATGATCAGTTAATTGCTACGCAAAAATTACAAAATGAACATCCTCATGAGTTTTTTACAGTAACTTATCCGCTTGATCCAGCCTTAACCCAAGGGAAAACTAAGGTAACTTTAAAGTTTCAAGGAAAACCGCATAATATCGTAGGAGGTATTTTTGAGGTTCGGATCTTAAGGAGGATAATTAATGAAGTATAAGCTGCTAGCTTTGGATATTGATGGAACAACTTTAAATCGAAAAGGTGAGCTTACGGCAACTACTAAGCAGTGGATTGAAAAAGCGGTTGCCGCTGGAATCACTGTAATTTTTGCAACAGGGCGGGGGGCACGTACAGCTAACAAAATTAGAGCAGCAGTAGGTTTAGATGATGCGCCGATGGTATTTCTGAATGGGGCACAGGTTTGGGCTAATCAAACAAGGCTCTTAGCTCAACATTTTATGGATCAAAGTGTGAACAGCAAGTTATATGAATTAGCTAAAGCTCATAAATCTTGGTTTTGGTTGTATACGGAAGAAGGAATGGTCACTCGGGAGGATTTTCGGCAGGAAATAATTGATCAGCCTTGGGTAAAATTTGGTTTACATCACCAAGATCCGAATAAGATTATCGAATTCTTTAATACCATAGTCAGTTGGGGTAACTTGGAGGTTACCCAATCAGCTCCAGAAAACGTAGAAGTAGGTGCCTTAGGAGTGACCAAAGCTTCAGGAGTGCAGCTAATTTGTGATTATTTAGGCATTACTATGGCTGAGGTGGTAGCTATTGGTGATAGTTTAAATGATTATGCATTAATTACTGAGGCTGGTTTAGGCATTGCCATGAATAATGGAGACCCGCGAGTTAAAGCGGTGGCTGATGAAATTACAGAAACTAATGATAACCATGGAGTGGCCAAGGCAATTCAACGTATTTTGGGGTAGTAGAGGGGGTTTGTGCTATGAGGAGATTTGGACTCTTGGTCGTTTTCATAGTTTTAGTGATTGGTGTAGGCTTGATCTATTTAAACTTTTGCGTAACGAGTCCGTTAGCAGTGGCTGAAGCATATTTGAACGCTTTGGAGAAAGGGGATTTTCAGCAAGCAGCAGTGTATTTTCATAGCAAACCTTTTGCACCAACAGCAGCTAAGTTAACAGACGCCTTTGATAAATTTGCTGCTGCTTTTGGTTTAACCAAGATTGAACTTTTGGATTTAGTGCCAATTCGGGAAAAAGTGCATCAGGCCGAATATAATTTTACTATAAAATATACTAGTAAGTTTTTTGAGCCAATTGTGATTCAAAATCAGCTGCGTTTAGCTTGGGATGGTGTTTTTAAATGGAAGGTAATCTGGCAGGATAATCTACCTTTACCAGCCTATGGTTTGTCGGCCTCTTATAGTCGGACGCGGCTCGAAAGCGGCCGGGGTAATCTTTATGATCGTAATGGCCAATTGTTAGCCGGGATCGGTAGTTATATTACTATTGGAGTTCAGCCTGATCGGATTCAAGATTCGGAACAGCTATTAGCTGCATTTGAAGAGGTGTTGGGGTTAAGTCCAGATTATGTTCAACAGTTGTATCAAGCTCCTGGAGTACAGGGACATTGGTTTGTGCCCATTATTAGTGTTTCGGAGAGGAAGTATCAAGAAGTCGATCCGATTTTACGACCTATTCCTGGTGTTTTCTTTAGACGAGAAGAAATTAGAGGATATCCTTACGGGGAAGTTTTAGGTCATATTACTGGCTATCTTGGGGAAGTTACACCGCAAATGCTCGAACAATTTACAGAAAGAGACTATCGGGTTGGGGAGATTGTTGGTCGCAGTGGTTTGGAATATAGTTTGGAGCCTCAGTTACGCGGCCGACCTGGTTATCATTTTTATGTATATCCGGTTGCGGGTGCTCGTGAATTGTTAGCTGAACGCCAGGTGGTCGAAGGCCAGGATCTCTATTTAACTATTGATGTGCAGCTGCAAGAATTAGCCTATAAGCTTTTGCAGCAGCATCAGGCAGGTTTTGTCCTTTTAAATGCAACTACTGGAGAAGTTTTGGTTTTAGTTTCAACACCTAGCTATGATCCAAATGAATTGGTGATTGGAATTAGCAGTCAACGTTGGCAGGAGTTAAGTAACGACCCTGCTTTGCCTTTAGTTAACCGAGCTCTGCAAGGATTATATCCATTGGATTCAGTTTTGCCTGAAACTATAATAGAAGAAGTTTTAAATCAGGAAGCCAAGTTATATTTACCAGCTAAGGCTGGTCAACTAGGGCAAGGGCAGCTTTTATTAAATCCATTTCAACTGGCGAGTACTGTTGCTGCGTTGGCTAATGATGGCAAGCTGCCACGATTTTATTTGTTACGTAATGATCAAGAACAACCAATTATCCAAGATTCAGCTTCTTCCAAAAACGTGAACTCGGTAACCTTAGAAGGAGAAAACCATATTTGGCATGCTGGAATAGTTAATAAGGGTGACCAAACCTTAGCATTCGCTATTTTAGTAGAAAATGCTGATATCGATGGACATGCAACTAAACAATTAGTAAGACAGTTCTTTTTACAAGCAGGTATCTCTAATTAAAGTGTCGTAAATATGTATAGCGTTCGGAAAGAGGCTGATTAAATGAAAAAAATAATTGCTCTTTTATTATTAATTACTATGATTGTAAGCGGTTACGTACTAGCCGGTCCTTATATGGCGGTCAATCGGCTGGAAAAGGCTTTACAAAATCGTGATTCTGCCATGTTAGCCCAATATGTGGATTTTCCAGTATTGCGCGAGAATTTAAAGGAACAAATCAATGAAAGTTTGCTTAAGGAATTAAAAGAGATGGAAGATGATGATCCTTTTGCTGCTTTTGGAATTGCCTTTTTAAGTTTGGTAATAGATGGTTTAGTAGATATGCTATTAACGCCTACTGGTATTGGCAGCTTAGCTTTAGGCATCTTGCCTGATTTAGTGAAGGGCGAAGTTGAAGAAGTTCCTTTGGAGCAAGCGAAGTTTTTCGCCAATGCTCGTTATACCATAGATGGTTTTAGTCAGGTATCTCTGTGGATGGAAAATGGTTCGGGTGACGTATTTCGCTTTATTTTCTCTCGCTATGGATTAACATGGAAATTAAGTAATGTGATTATTCCCTTATAATTTTTGTCTTTCACGTATTAGACATTTTCCGATTTAGCTGATATGATTAAATATGTACTATTTAAATAAGTAAAGAAAAGGATAGAAATAAATGAAGTTAGAAGTGAAAGATGTAAGGCAAGGTTTGGAAAAGCAGGTGGTAATGGCATTAGATCTTGTGGAAGAGGGGTCACAGCTTTCTCAGCAAGAGCAAGTCAGTCGCCAATTACCTAAAGGAGTTACACCTAAGTTACTCTATAAGGATATTATTAGAATTGCTTGGCCATCATTAGTGGAGTTAACCTTAACTCAATTAACATCAATGGTTGATATGATGATGGTTGGTCAATTGGGCGCTTGGGCTATTGCTTCAGTAGGGTTTACTATGCAGCCTAAGTTCTTAATGATGACCATGTTTATCGCTATGAACGTCGGAGCGACTGCTTTAGTTGCTCGTTACAAAGGCGCTGGCGAACAAGAAAAAGCTAATTTAATTATGCGCCAAGCTTTATTATTGTCTTTTGTGCTTTCTGCTGTTGCTTCAATAATCGGCTATGTTTTCTCAGAACCAATGATACGGTTCATGGGTGCAAACGAACCAGCTACCATTGAAGGCGGAACTATTTATTTACAAATTCAGATGGTTGGTTTTGTTTTTATGGCCTTAACCAGTACTATTACCGCGGTTTTGCGTGGTGTTGGTAATTCCCGGATAGCTATGATCTATAACTTAGTTGCTAATGTGGTAAATGTGATATTAAATTATGGATTGATTTATGGTCGTTTAGGCTTGCCTAAATTGGGACTAGCTGGAGCTTCTTTAGCAACAATTATCGGTCAATTTGTCGCTTTCTTGTTAGCGGTCTATGTAATAATGGACGGCAAGCAATACTTGCATTTACGATTGAAAGATGGTTTTAAGCCCCATTGGCAATCGTTAAAAAGTATTTTTAATATTGGTGTTCCGGCCATGATTGAGCAGCTTGTAATGCGCACCGGGATGATTATTTATGCGAGAACAGTAGCTTCTTTAGGTACAGTAGTTATGGCTACTCATCAAGTGGCTATGAATATCCAAGCTATGTCCTTTATGAGTGGTCAAGCTTTTGCTGTTTCTGCTACTTCTTTAGTGGGACAAAGCTTAGGTAAAATTCGTTCTGACATGGCACGTTTTTATGCTGATCATACTAGAAGGATAGGTGCTATTGTTTCTTATATTTTGGCAATTGCCTTTTTCTTCTTTGGCCGTCAAATTGTTGGATTATACAGTAATGATCCAGCAGTAATTTCTCAAGGTGCGGAGATTTTGAAGCTGGTTGCTTTTGTTCAGCCTTTCCAATCAGCTCAATTTATTTTAGCTGGTGCATTGAGAGGGGCAGGGGATACACGGGCGACAGCGATTATTACCCTTTTAACAGTTTTATTTGTTCGTCCCGGTTTAGCTTTGTACTTTGTGCATATCGGTTTAGGCTTAAAAGGTGCTTGGTATGCTTTGGTAGTCGATCAATTACTCAGATCTTTATTAGTATTGATGCGTTATCGTTCTGGAAAATGGCAGTCTATTCGGGTTTAGGTTACAAAGGAGCGTAATATATGGAACAGGATATTATAGAGAACTTGCAAAAAGTAGTTGCTGCTATTGAGCAATTACTGAGAAAAAAACAGTTTGTAAATATAGCAATTGATGGACATTGTGGCTCAGGTAAAAGCACATTAGCTACTCTGTTAAGGCGAAAATTTGCAGCCAATGTATTTCGGATGGATGACTTTTTTCTTAGACCTGAACAGCGTACAGAAGAGAGAGCTTTAGAGATTGGTGGCAATGTGGATTATGAAAGATTTAAGGCAGAGGTTCTTGACCAATTGGTTTTAGGCAAAGCTTTTTCTTATCAGAAGTATGATTGTACCGTAGGGAAGTTGACGGAGACAATTACTGTTATTCCCAAACGGTTAAATATAATTGAAGGTGTTTATAGTATGCATCCTTCATTAAGGGATGCCTATGATTTGACGATATTTTTAACTGTAGATCCGGAAGTTCAAATTGCCAGACTGCGTCGTCGTAATGGTGAAGCGATGCTGCAGCGTTATATTAAGGAGTGGATTCCACTAGAGAACCAGTATTTTACTGCTTTTGACATCCCACAAATTGCTGATATGGTAATTTGCAACAACTAAATTGTCTAGAAATAAAAATAAGTTCAGTGGAAGACTGAACTTATTTTGTTTCTAGTTGACCGATTAACTCAGCAATTTCTTCCGCAAGATCATGTACCCCGGATAAAGTAGCAGATTGTTCTTCAGTACTTGCAGCAATATGTTGTGAATTTAGATTTAGAGCTTCAGTTGTGGCTGAAATTTGCTCCATACGTTGACTTAGTAATGAAACTGAGTTTACGATACTCTTGAAGGCTCGATCAGCCTTTACTAAAACTAAGTTGCCTTCGGTGATTTCTGATTCACCAGCTTCGACGATTTCAATGACTCTTTGTACATTCTGATTAACTTCTGATACTAGTTGACCAATATTTTGGGTAGATCTAGCTGATTGTTCAGCTAGCTTGCGTACTTCTTCAGCTACAACAGCAAAACCTCGTCCTCGTTCACCAGCTCTAGCTGCTTCAATGGCAGCGTTTAGGGCTAGTAAGTTTGTTTGTTCAGCAATTTGTTGGATGACGTTAGTAATATTGCCAATATCTTCTGATTGTAAACCGAGAGTGCGAGTGTTCTCGGCTAGTTCAGCAATGGTTTTTTGTAATTTGGTCATGGTCTCAGTAGTTTCTTCGATTAACTCTTGACCAATACCGCTTGCTCGATGAATTCGCTTGCTTAAGTCAGTAACTCCTTGGATTTGCTCGGAGTTTTCATGGATACCGTGAGCAAATTCTGTGGCAGATTCAGCAACTATTTCTACCGCTTCATTTAAAGTATGGGTTGAATGGTGGATTGCTTCACTTTTACTTTTTAATTGTTTTATATAATCATGAGTTATGCATAAAGCATATTCAGGTGATGGTATGTCACTTAGCTCAGTCGATATTTGCTGTTTAACTTGGGCAAGAACTCGTTTATGGTAAAAGTAAATGATGATAGCAGAGATTAACCATAAACTAATTAGAGGGATTAAGTTGTTAACTAGTTTGCTCCAAACAGTGAGCTTATCTGCTTGACTTGGTACTCTGGCAATCAGGATTGATACTAAAATTAAACCAAGACTATATAGATAAAGAAACAATGTTTTACTGGTTGATAATGATTCTTTGCCTTGCTGTGGATTCATTGTTTAGATACCTCCTGAGTTATGTTCTTGAAACAAACTTCGACAAATCTAAGCTGTTTCCTTTTTGTTACAGTTATTACTTGTTTAACAAGTGCTTAAATAAAGGAAGCGGTAGTTGGGATGGGATATTAATGAAGAAAAGATTTAAACGAGTTTATATAGAAATTACTAACAATTGCAACTTAACCTGTTCATTCTGTCTCGGCACTAGTCGTCCAAGGCAATTTATGTCAGAAGAACTTTTTCGACATATCTTAGTTAGTTTAAAAGGTTATACAGACTATTTATACTTTCATGTGATGGGCGAACCATTGTTACATCCAAGGATAGGGGATTTTTTAGCCATCAGTGCTGAATACGATTACCAGGTAAATATTACAACTAATGGAATCTTGTTGGATAAAGTTGCCGCCAAGTTATTAAATCAACCAGCTTTGCGTCAAGTTAATATTTCTCTGCATAGTCAAGAAAGTCAGACAGATATCGATTTCTATTTGGAGAAGGTTTTTGCTTTCATCCGGCAGGCTAACTGCTATATCAGCTTACGCCTTTGGAATTTGGCATCCGACAGCAATAATGAATATTTATTACAACGAATAGTGCAGGAATTTGGCCTTCCTTTTAATATAATAGAAACTATAAAACCGGGAATAGGTATTAAAATACGCGATAAAGTCTTTATAAATCCAGAGAGACAATTTAAATGGCCATCTTTACAAGCAACAGAGATACCTGGTAGGGCTTTCTGCTATGGTTTGAAAAATCAAATTGCTATCTTAGTAGACGGAACGGTCGTTCCTTGTTGTTTAGATGGAGAAGGGATTATTGATCTGGGTAACATTAATGAACAGGATTTGGCAGAAATTTTGTCCAGCCAAAGAGTTAGTCGAATTGTAGAAGGCTTTTCTCAAGCTAGAGCCGTAGAAAAACTATGTAAAAAATGCGGTTATCGTACTCGCTTTACAACTTAAAGTATTAATTGAATACTAATAGAGAATGAAATTAATATTAAAACTTAAGGATGATACTAAATTAATATAGCTATAATAACTAACTTGTGGTATAATTATTCCTAAATGTAATTGCTATGCGCATTACCAATGGCTTTACATATCGATAGGCTCCTTTTAACTTTGAGGAAAAAAACAGGGTTTTTCTGTTGTGTGTCGTATTATTAAAATAGTCTTTTTATCAAATTCGTAAAGGCATAATAATAAGCAATCGACAGAAGCAGCCTGTCCTTTTGGAAATGTGTTTGGAAATATAATCCAAAAGGAGATTTTACTTTTAAGAGCGAATCCTATGCTATTCTAAAGTAAAATTAGGGCGTATGTTATGAATTGCTTGGATCACTTGAAAGGGGGCTTGTTTGATTAAGTTAGAACATAGGGTAAGAGCAGAGTAAGCAAGAACTAATAATAGAAAAAATATTTAAATGAGAGGGTGGCTAATCTATTATGTTTAACAAGAAAGTATTTATTAGTACGCTAAGCGTTATTTTGCTTCTTGTTTTATCCGTTGGCGCATTTGCAGCTACTCGTACGGGTACATGGGTTGATGAAGTAATTATTTTAGAAGAGCCTTCATCAGCTACAGCAATTAAACGCTTACAAGCCAAAGACATTGACATTTATGTAGAACCAATTTCTGAAACAGCTGCTTTTGATGCTGTAAAACAAGATCCAAACTTGGAATATTACCAAACATTTGGTTCTTATTCAGAAATTACATTTAACACTGTTGGCCCAGAATTTAATGATGGTCGTTTAAATCCGTTTAGTAATCGTAAAATCCGGGAAGCTATGAACTATCTTCTTGACAGAGATTACATTGCTCAAGAGGTTTATGGTGGTCTAGCAGTTCCTAAGTATACGATTATGAATAGCCGATTTGCTGACTATGCTCGCGTCGTAGAAACAGCTCGAGCCTTAGAAATCAAATACGGTTATGATAAAGAAAAAGCTATCAACATTATCGCTGAAGAAATGGTTGCTATGGGCGCTGAGAAAGTTAATGGTAAATGGCATTATAACGGCAGCCCAGTCGTTTTAAAAATTTTAATTCGTAACGAAGATGAGCGGATGGCTCTAGGTGACTACCTTGCTTCCTTATTGGAAGATGCAGGCTTTACAGCAGAACGGAACTATCGTACTGGTTCAGAAGCAAGCCCTGTATGGTTGTCAGGTGATCCATGGAAAGGTGAATGGCACGCTTACACAGGCGGTTGGTTAGCTCCTGTTGTTTACCGCAACCAAGAGCATATCTTCAACCAAATGTATCATCCATCTGGTATGTCTGCACCTCCATGGGCAGAAATGAAGCCAATTCCTGAGTTAATTGAGCTTTCCGATATTTTATATAACAAACAATACAAATCTATTGAAGAGCGTAATGCGGTTTACTCACGTGCGCTTGAATTAGCTTATCAAGATTCTCCACGAATCTTTGCTGCTGAAGTTGTAAGCTTTATTGCACGTCGTTCAGAAATTAGTGTTGCTTCTGACTTAGCAGGTGGAGTTTCCGGTACTTCATTATGGCCTTCTACAATTCGTCGTAATGATGAGGTTGGTGGCCAAATTAGAATGGCTACAGGTCAATTATTAATTGATCCATGGAACCCAGTTGCTGGTTCTAACTGGTCAAATGATAAGTTAGCAATTACTGCAACTATGGATCGTGGTATCATTGTGGATCCATTTACTGGATTACACTGGCCACATCGTTTAGAAAGAGCAGAAGTTTATATTAGAGAAGGACTTCCTGTAACCAAAACTCTTGATTGGGTAGATTTAGAGTTTGTTGACAAAATTGATGTTCCAGCTGATGCTTGGGCTGATTGGGATCCAGTAGCACAAGAATTCATTACTGCTGGTGAAAAATGGCCTGAAGGCATTACAGCTGAAAGAATGGTTCGTGTTTACTTTAGAGATGATTTCTATAAAACTTCTAAATGGCACGATGGTAGCCCTGTTTCTTTAGCAGACATTGTTTACTACTTCATTTTATCTTGGGATCGCGGTATGGAAGAAAGTGCTATCTTTGACCAATCTGCTGTTGCAGACTTAGTCAGAACTAGACAGTCTTTCCGCGGCTTAAGAATTGTTTCTGAGGATCCATTAGTATTTGAATACTACTCCGATTCTTATGCACTTGATGCTGAGCACAACGTAGTTGACTTATTCCCAGTCGAATTTAACTACGGTAAAGCTCCATGGCATACACTAGCTGTTGGTGCACTTGCAGAAGCAAATGGAGAGTTAGCATTTACTGCTGATAAAGCTAACAGACTGGAAGTAGAATGGTTAGGCTATCACACTGGACCTAGCTTACCAATCTTATATAAATATTTACAACAAGCTAAAGCTGAAGCATATATTCCTTATGCTCCAACTTTAAGCAAGTATATTACACCTGAAGAAGCTGTTCAGAGATACAGCAATGCTGAAGCTTGGTATAAAGAAAAAGGTCACCTATGGATTGGCGACGGTCCAATGTATTTAGAACGAGCTTATCCAACAGAGCGTATGATTCACTTGAAACGCTTTGAAGACTACTCCGAACCAGCAGATAAATGGTCCATGTTTGATGAGCCAAGAATTGCTGAAGTAGATGTAGTTGGACCACCACGTATTACTATTGGTCACAATGCTATCTTTGACGTTGAAATTAGCTTCGAAGGTGAACCATATCCATTAGAGCACATTCAAGAAGTTAAGTACATCTTGATTGACGCCAACAACGAAGTATCGTATAGTGGATATGCAAAACCAGTAGTTGATGGCTTGTTTGAAATCGAATTTAGTGCAGAAGAAACAAATGCACTAGTAGTAGGTTCTAACACCATCGAAGTAATTGTATTACCAACAGTTGTTGGTGGTGCAAGCCTAGGTAAACACACATTCATTACATTACCTAGACTTTAATAAAGTATTAAACTTAAGTGTAGTAGACGGGGGCTGTGGAGTCCACTGCCTCCGTCTTTTTGGTAATTTATCGGTTAGTTATTTGGGAGGAGTGGGAGTGTGGTTAAGTCGCTAGAACAAAGTCAACCAGATTCCAAAAATCGTCGTTTTGACGGTTTGTTCCGGGTTTTGAACTATACCTTAGTTAGAGGGGTAGTCATCTTCCTTACAATTGTAGTGGGAGTTTATTTAGCAATTCTAGTAGCTAATGGCGGTGGCTATGTCGATGAAATTCGGATAGCTCAAATCAAGGAACAAATAGGATTACAAGTTGCTAGTGATGAAGCATTAAGAGATTTCACACTACAAGAACGTAGAGAGTTTGAAAATCGTTTAGTTCAACAGGAAATCGAAAGACTAAATTTAGATAAGCCATTTGCGTTGCGTAGTTTTGGTTATTTATGGCAAGGATTAACATTGGACTTAGGTCGTGCGGAATATTTGCAGAGTGATAGTGGGTCTGCTTATGTAAGAAATATTATTGGTGAACGTCTTGGTGCTACTTTATTACTATTTGCGACAAGTCAATTGTTTTTATTTGGCGTTAGTATTATTTTTGCATTATTCCTTTCCAGACGTTATGGAAGTCCATTAGATAAGCTAGTAGTGGGACTTGCACCAACATCAGCAGCACCATCTTGGTTTATCGGTATCTTTTTGATTTTAATTTTTGCATCTATTTTAGGATGGTTGCCTTTTGGTGGCATGGTTGAAGCTCCACCACCACAATCAAAGTTAGCTTATGCCTTAAGTGTTATAAAGCACTTGATTTTGCCAGCATCAGCTATTGTAGTTAGTTCTATATTTAGTACAGTTTACTACTGGCGGACTTTCTTCTTAATTTATTCCAGTGAAGATTATGTTGATATGGCGAAAGCAAAAGGACTAACCTCTTCTGTTATTGAACGGAGATACGTGTTACGTCCTACATTACCGACAATTATTACAAGTTTTGCCCTAACTTTGATTAGTTTGTGGACAGGTTCTATTATTTTAGAAACTGTGTTTTCTTGGCCAGGGCTTGGTCGTTTAACACAACAAGCAATCAATTTATTTGATACACCAGTAGTAGTTGGTACTGTTGTTATTTATGCTTATTTACTTGGTGTTACAGTGTTCTTATTAGATATTATCTATGTTCTAGTAGATCCAAGAGTTAAGTTGGGGGGTAATGGTGCATGAATTTAATAAAGAATATGGCTGCGGAGATCAAAAAATATCCATCAGTCATTGCCGGATTGATTTTGATTGCCTTCTTGGTATTTCTGGCAGCTTACGCTTTAATCACCATCCCCTATGATGAAGCTATTAAGTTATGGCGTGGGGGAGACAATATTTGGCTTGAAAGCCCAAGGAATGCACGCCCTGTATGGTTTAATTACTTCTATCGTGACAAAAAGCCAGAAACGATCATTGTTCGTAGTGAAGAGAATGTTAATAAAACAACAACTAAATTAGCAGAAGGCTTGTATACTTCAGATATAGTCTTTGAATTTGATTATCAGTATGATGATTTTCCATCAGAGTTATCCTTGTTCTTAACATCAAAAGCTCAGACAGCTCGTCCTAATGTATCGATTACCTGGCATACGCCAGATGGCAGAGAATATCGAATGGCTGATCTGACATTAAAACCAGAAGAGTCTTATCGAATTTCTCAAGACACTCGTTTAAGTCGTCGTTTAGGCGGTGCAGTGCCTGAGATTGGTTTGTTTGCTGATCCAGAAAATCCTAACAAACCTTTAAAAGGAACTTACAAGTTAGTTATCGAAGGAATGTTGTTCGAAGAAGGCTCAAGTATCGAAGCATCCTTTGTTTCCTATGGTAAAGTTCATGGATTAGCTGGTACTGACCATCGTCGTCGCGATTTAACTGTTGCATTACTTTGGGGTGCACCAGTTGCATTGGCCTTTGGTTTCTTAGCAGCAATTGGTTCGACTATCACCACCTTAATTTTGGCTGCTTGTGCAGTTTGGTATGGTGGCTGGGTAGACTCTATAATTAGAAGAATTAACGAAGTAGTCATGATTCTACCAACTTTACCGATTTTGATTATGGTAGGAATGTTCTACTCACGCAGTATTTGGGTTATGCTAGGTTGTATTATTGCTTTGGGTATCTTTGGTTCTGGAATTATGACTTACCGCTCAATGTTCTTACAGGTTAAAGAATCTGGATATATTGAGGCAGCTAAAGCCTATGGCGCAAGTAATGCCCGAATTATCTTTAGATATATGATTCCTAAAATTATTCCTGTATTAATTCCACAATTTGTAACAATGGTTCCATCTTATGTATTCTTAGAGGCTAGCTTAGCTGTACTCGGTCTTGGTGACCCAGTGTTGCCAACTTGGGGTAAACTGTTAAATGACGCCTATGAAAATGGAGCATTATATACAGGCCATTATTATTGGGTGCTGCAACCTGCTTTCTTGCTAATTATTGCAGGATTAGGCTTTGCTTTGTTAGGGTTTGCACTTGACAGGATCTTTAACCCAAAGCTAAGGGGGTTATAATAATGAGTAATAATGCACTTTTACAAGTTCGAAATCTAAAACTATACTTTCGAACAAATAATGGACCGGTTCAAGCAGTTGATGATTTAAGCTTTGATCTGCATAAAGGACAAACCTTAGCTATTGTTGGCGAATCTGGTTGTGGAAAAACATCTTTAACCAGAGCACTATTGCGCTTACTTCCACGAAATGTTCACACTTATAGCGGCCAAATTATCTTAGACGGCGTAGATGTGATGCAATATAGTGATGAGCAATTCCGTAAGGAAGTGCGCTGGGTAAAGATGGCAACTGTACCGCAAGCTTCAATGAACTCATTGAATCCGGTTATTAGAATTGAAGATCAAATCGCTGAGCCCTTATTAGCTCACGATCGAACTATGACGAAAAAACAAGCAGCAAAGCGGGCTGCTGAAGTGTTTTCCATTGTTGGTTTGCCATTAGACTTCTTACAGCGATATCCATTTGAGTTAAGTGGTGGAATGCGTCAAAGAGCTACGATTGCGATGGCATTAGTTACTAATCCAGAGGTCGTGATCTTAGACGAACCATCCTCTGCTCTAGACCTATTAACACAAGCTAATTTAATGAATGTGCTGAAGAAAATTAAACATGATTTTGATACAACATATATCTTAATTACACATGATATTGGTACCGCTAGTGAGTTAGCAGATGAGATTGCTGTAAT
>ERZ773359.3629-NODE-3629-length-17404-cov-46.173209_pt1 | contig 17404 bp, 19 predicted proteins | sample MGYA00374955_ERZ773359 | MGnify/ENA primary metagenome ERZ773359 (study PRJEB29098, sample SAMN04486028) | biogas fermenter metagenome | study: EMG produced TPA metagenomics assembly of the Biogas fermentation microbial communities from Germany - Plant 4 DNA1... | reverse complement strand
TAAATTATCAATTTGACAAAATTCTTTGTCATGCTTACAATATAAGCAAAGAGAATTTTGGGGGTGATTTAGAGGTGAAAATGGTGATCGCGGTGGTCCAGGACCAAGATGCCAATAATCTCATTGAGAGCTTGTTAGAAGCTGATTTTCGTGCTACAAAGCTGGCAAGCACAGGTGGATTTCTGCGAGAAGGCAACACTACCTTGCTGATCGGTGTAGAAGAAGAACGCCTGGAAGAGCTGCTGCAGATTATCCGCGATAAATGTCATACCCGCAAACAACTTGTAACCCCCATGACAGCAGTGAACACCTTTATCCCTCGCCCAATTGAGGTTTCAGTGGGAGGAGCTACTATTTTCGTATTGAACGTCGAGCAGTTTGAGCATATCTAAATAAGGAGAACAAGATGAAGGTAGAAAAAACCGGCATTCGTTCCCCTAGGTTAAGAGTTGATGGGCGGCCTTCGAGGCCGCTAACTTTTTCTGAAACCATAGAAGGTGTGATCAGGGAAGAAGAACATAGAATAGAATCCATCAGCCAAGAACTAGACGAACAAGCCAAGCGATTCGCAAAATCTCCGACATTGGAGCAGCTCTCTAAATACAAAGAACTAGTTGCGAAATTTGTCGCTACAGCAGTTCGGCGCATGTATCAAACCATCAGGACGACAGGCTGGCAGGGCGCGGGGCGGCAGAAGATATATTCCGTTGTCCAAAAGATAGATGAAGCCTTAGAGCAGCTTACGCAAGAAATCCTTGCAGGGCAAGTAAATCAAATAGCCCTGATGGCGAAGCTGGACGAGATCCGGGGTTTGGTTTTAGATCTATACTCATAGACAGGGAGAAAAAATGAAATTTTCAGAGCTGATCGGTCAAGAGCATGCAGGGAAACTCCTTAAACAATCAATAGCCAGCGGAAGGCTTGCCCATGCTTATCTTTTTGCAGGTCCAGACGGAGTGGGCAAAAGAACCTGTGCGCAGATTTTCGCCCGGGCTTTAAACTGCCTTGAAGGCGGAGAAGAACCCTGCGATAAGTGCCCTGCATGTACAAAGGAATTCCATCCAGACATTCGCGTCCTGGAGCCGGAAGGGAATTCTCTGCGCATCGAGCAAATACGGGAAATGCAGAACAGCGTTGTCTATAAACCGTACGAAGGTAAATGGAAAGTATATATCCTTGAGGATGCAGACAAACTCACAGAGGCAGCTGCCAACAGCTTGCTCAAGACCCTGGAAGAGCCGCCGCCAGTGACAATCTTCATTCTCCTGACAGCAAAACCAGAACATATTTTGCCAACCATCCGCTCCCGCTGCCAACAGGTCAATTTTAGGGCTATCGGCCAGGAAAAGATTCTGAGCTTTCTTGCAGAACGCTATCCAGAGGTTGATGCTGAAAAGCGAGAGCTGGCAGCAGCTTTGGCTGAAGGCAGCCTGGGAAAGGCCTGCACCTTTCTAGAAAACCAAGAAGCTTTGGAACTTGTGGAGGAAGTCAAGGAATGCTATGGCGAGCTGGGCAGGGATCGGCTTGCGCCTTTCACCTTGGCAGAAAAGTGGAGCAAAAGAAAAGAGGAGCTAGGCGATTTCTTCCAAATATTAACCTTGCTATACCGGCAGAGCTTGTGGGAGAATATAGAAAGCTATAAGCTTAAAGGTATCTATGCTTCTCTGCGCGCCATCGAGGAAACCGAAAGGGCTTTGGCTAGAAATGCAAATGTACAGTTGGCCTTGGAACAGCTTTTAATATCACTTGCGAGAGAAAGGGAAGAGAACGCTTGAAACAAAAAGTAGTAGGCGTCAGATTTAAGCCTGCAGGCAGAATCTACCACTTCAATGCCGGACAGCTGGATCCACAAGTGGGGACAAAGGTAATTGTGGACACAGCCAGGGGCTTGGAATTTGGAGAAGTCGTCACCGGGCCTAAGGAACGGGACGATGAAACCATCTATAAACCTGTTGTGCGCATCGCAACAGATGCAGATAAAGCCAAAGTCGAGGAACAGACAGAAAAAGCTAAAGCAGCCTTCGAGGTTGCTCAGGCCAAAATCGCCAAACACGGTCTGCCAATGAAGCTCGTGGATGTGGAATACACATTCGACGGCAGCAAACTGATTTTCTACTTCACCTCAGACGGAAGGGTAGATTTCCGTGAGCTGGTCAAGGATTTGGCTGCTCATTTCCGCATCCGCATAGAGCTGCGCCAGATCGGCGTCCGGGATCAGGCAAAAATGATCGGCGGCTTGGGTCCCTGCGGCAGGCCTATGTGCTGCGCCACCTTTTTAGGAGATTTTGAACCTGTTTCCATAAAAATGGCAAAGGAGCAGAATTTGTCCTTAAATCCCACCAAGATCTCCGGGATTTGCGGCAGATTAATGTGCTGCCTGAAGTTTGAATCAGAGCTCTATGAGAAAGGACAGTGTCCTGGTTGTCCCAAGGCAGAGGAAGAGTAGTGGAAAGCTTCAAGGCTGGCCTTTATTTGTGCGCCACACCAATAGGCAACTTGGAAGATATAACGCTGCGGGTTATCAGGCTCTTTGAGGAAGCCATCCTAATTGCCGCAGAAGATACAAGGAAAACGAGGAAGCTCTTGACCCACTACAACCTGCACAAACCCCTTGTCAGCTACCACCAGCACAATTGGCGGCAGCGCAGCGGTGAGCTTCTGGCCAAGGCCAGACTCGGGCCTGTGGCTGTGGTCAGCGATGCAGGTATGCCTGGCATTTCAGATCCTGGCTCTGAGCTGGTGCAGCTGGCTGCAGAAGCCCAGATCCCAGTGACAGTGCTGCCAGGACCCAGTGCGGCATTCACTGCTTTGGTGCTCTCAGGCCTTGCCACAGACAGATTCAGCTTTGAAGGCTTTCTCCCCAGGCAGGAGAGCGCACGGCGGGCGCTTTTGGAGAAACTCGCCCTTGAGGAGCGGACCATGATTTTTTATGAAGCACCACACAGGCTCAAGCAGACAGCCGAGGATCTCCAGCAGCTGGGCCCGCGGCGCGCTGCTGTGGCCCGGGAGCTGACCAAACAGTTCGAACAGGTTTGGCGGGGGAACCTTTCAGACTTGCCAGAGAGGCTCGAGAGAGAAATCCCTCTGCGGGGCGAATTTGTTATTGTAGTTGAAGGCAAACTCCAGGAAAGACGGTGGCCCCAGGCTGAAGTTGAAAAGGCACTGGCGGACCTGATTTCTACAGGAACCCCGCTTAAAGAAGCCAGCCGGCAGCTGGCAGAAAGCTCAGGCTGGCAGCGCAATGAACTTTATGAGCTGGGTTTGTCCCTGCGGGATTAATTTTGAAAGGGGGAGGGAACTCTCCCTTTTTTTCGATCAGAGGTGATTCTATGGGGATGGTACAAATCTACTGCGGCCACGGGAAGGGAAAGACCACAGCTGCTTTTGGACAAGCCCTGCGCATGATAGGGCACAGGAAAAAAAGCCTTGTGGTGCAGTTTCTCAAGGGCAGCATCTACTCTGGAGAGCTGTGGTCAGCAGAGCGCCTTGCGCCGTACCTGAGAGTAATTCAGGCAGGGAGGGGCTGCTGTTATGCAGGTTTGATCAAAGCAGGTTTGATGGAATGCACAGGCTGCGGCAGCTGCTTTGAGGAGAGAGAAGAAGACAGAGAGCTAACCCGCCTCGGCTGGCAGGCAGCCCTGGAAGGGCTGGCTGGAGGCTGGCAGCTGGTTGTTTTAGATGAGCTGGGCCACGCCTTAAGCAGGGGCTACCTGACTGAAGAGGAAGTTTTGGCGGCTTTAGCCGGGAGGGCTGAGGGTGTTGACGTTGTCCTCACAGGCCGGGATTTCCCCCCGAAGCTTATGGAAGCAGCAGATTTGATAACAGAAATGCGCCTTGTGAAGCATCCTTTTGAGAAGGGCTGCAAGGCACGCCTTGGGATTGAGTATTGACAGCAGCTTATTCTAAAAAGAGGCGCCTTGGCATAGGTTAAATTAAAGAGAAACGTGCGGAGGCGCTTTTCATGAAGGCACCTGTAAAGAAGGTTGGTAAAGCCTTGGTGGAGCTTTTGGAGCTGCCCCGGGATATAGTATTCGATCTCCCGAGAATGGTGCTCAGCGGCAACAACCAGCTGATCATGGAAAACCATAAGGGGATCATCGAATACAGCCCTGGCAAAATTCGGGTTAATACCCGGCTCGGAGAAGTTGTGATCCACGGCAGCGGCCTTACCATCGTCACCATTCTCCCAGAAGAAATCACTATCTCAGGCAGGATTTCCGCCGTCAGCTTCGGCGACTGGGGGGTGTAGGCGGTGGTGTTAAAACTATGGTCATATTTATTGGGATATGTTATAATCATGGTGACAGGCCCGGGGCTGGAAAAGTTTCTCAACCTGGCAAGCCAAAGGAGCATTCCCCTGTGGAATATCAAAAGGCTGCAGGGGGATGTGCTGATTGTCACAACGCGTGTAGGCGGCTTCCGCCAGCTTCATCCTTTAGTGCGCAGGACCGGCTGCAGAGTCAAGATCAAGCGCAAGGCAGGACTGCCTTTTTTCCTCGCTCAGCTGCGCAGACGCTGGGCCTTGTGTGCAGGAGCTCTATTGTGTCTTGCTGCTGCATATATGCTGGCAGGCCAGATCTGGTTTATTCAGCTGGATTGCCCGGGAAAACTGCAGGCGGACGTGAAGAAGGAGCTGGCTCGAGCAGGGCTTGTAATTGGTGCTGATAAGGATAAGCTGGATCCCAACGAGATCGCAGAGAAACTGCTGGCAGCAAGCGATAAATTAGCCTGGGTTGGCGTTGAGTTCCACGGCACTATGGCCCGGGTTCGGGTGGTGCCGAAAATAATGCCCCAGCAGGGTGACACCAGACCGTGTCACCTAGTAGCTACCAGGGATGCTGAGCTGATCCATCTGATTGTCTATGAGGGACAGGGCATGGTAGAGGCTGGCGAGATGGTGAAAAAAGGCCAGCTTTTGGTTTCTGGGCGCGTCTTCTACAAACCAGATGAAACCAATCCCCTGGTCCGGGACACAGGGAGGGAGTTTGCAGAGCCGCAAGTGGAATTCGTCAGGGCCAGCGCTTTTGTAGAGGGAAGGTTTTGGCTGGAAGGCTACGGAGAAGCAGCTCAGGGTCAGGTGGATAAACAAGTTAAGCGCACTGTGCTGGAACGGCATTATTATTTAGGAAGCGTAAGGATCTGGAAGAAAACTTTTGCAAAGGCCACCCCCCAGATGAAAATAGAGCGCAACGAGCGCTATCTATATCAGCCATTAAAGTTGCGAATAGTTGAGAGATATGGTATTTTGGAGCAACAGCAAAAAGAATTAACAGCAGAAGAAGTGGCACGGCAGCTGGCCCTGAGCCAAGTGCGGCAGCAGCTCGGCTCTCGCGATAAAATTGAAAAGATCAAACCCATCATTCTCCGCGAGGGGAATTTGGTGAGGGTGAAAATACTTGCTGAATGCAGAGGCCCTGTGGCTGTAGAAAAGCCATTTCAGCCCGGGGAAGGGGAGGGAGAATATTCGATTGGACAAGAGCCTGACCCAACAAATAGAACCGAATCTGGCACTGAGCCTTTACGGCCCCAGGGATGAACATCTGAGGCTGCTAGAAGAGAAGCTCCAGGTTAAGATCATCGCCAGGGGCACTGAGCTATTGCTGCAGGGGTCAGAAGAGGCGCTTGAGATTGCGCAAGCTGTGATTGCAGATCTGGTGGCGCTCCTGAAAAGGGGAGATGCCATCTCGCCCAGTCACGTAAACTACGCCATCAGCCTCGCCCAAAGTCAAGGTGGAAAGCTGAGCGAGCTATCTAATCACACAGTTTTTATCAATTCGAGAGGCAAGGCAGTCAGGCCCAGGACCCGGGGCCAGTTGGAGTATATAGAAGCTCTAGAACAAAACAGTATTGTCTTTGCTATTGGTCCTGCAGGTACTGGCAAGACTTATCTTGCCATGGCCAAAGCAGTTGCAGCTCTGCGCTCCCATCAGGTGGAGCGCATCATCTTGACCCGCCCTGCTGTGGAAGCAGGGGAAAAGCTTGGTTTTCTGCCGGGAGATCTCCAGGAAAAAGTGGATCCATACCTGCGGCCTCTCTACGATGCTCTCTACGATCTTTTGGGACCAGAAGCTGCTTCCCGGGCCATGGAGAAGGGCACAGTAGAGGTTGCGCCACTGGCTTACATGCGGGGCAGGACCCTGGAGAATTCATATATAATTCTAGATGAAGCTCAGAACACCTCTTCTGAACAGATGAAAATGTTTCTCACAAGGTTAGGCCATGGTTCGCGAATGGTGATCACAGGCGATGTCACGCAGGTGGACTTGCCCCGGGGGAAGGTGAGCGGCCTGCGGGAAGCCCAAAAAATCTTGAGCAGTGTGGAGGGTATTTCCTTTATCGAGCTGTCAGAGCTGGATGTAGTGCGCCATCATTTGGTCAGCAAAATAATCAGCGCTTACGCACAGTTTGAAGCTCAAAAGGAAGCAGCTGCCGAGGGGGAATGAAAAATGGGTGTGCTGGAGCAGCTGACGCGAACAGCTGTTTTCTTTAAAGAACTTTGGACAAAGCCGCTTGCAAGGCAGCTAGTCATCGGCGGCGCTACCTTTGTCCTGATTGCAATGATCTTGTTATCTAATTTTCTCGTGGCGAAAGTGGATCTGAAAGTTGGGCAAGTGGCGCCTCGGGAGATCGTCGCTCCCCGCACTATTGTGGACAAACCCCAGACAGAGCTCTTGGAGCAGGAAGCTGCAAGGCGTGCTGTGCGGGAAGCGGAAGAAGATGAGGATAACTATGTGATCAGCCAGACTGTAGCTCTGCAGGCAGAAACGAAATTAGAGGAGTTTTTCAGCAAAATTGAGGGCGTCCAGGAAGCAGGTGCAGAGCAGGAGAAGACTGATCTCGGTGATGAATATGAGTTCAGCCGCGAAACCATTGCCGTCTTGGCTGGCCTCTCTCGCAGCAGGCTCAATCAGCTGAGGCGGATTGCCAAAACCACTTTGGCGGATCTCATGCAGAAGGAACGAATCAGCGAAGAAAAGCTGCCGGAATACAAACAGAAGGCAACCGAGCTTTTGGCCAAAGCCCAGCTGAAAGCCGACGAAGAGCAGGCCCTGCAGGAAGTGACTGCAGGTTTTCTGCAGCCAAACTTGATTTTGGACCCGCAGAAGGTAGAGCAGGCCAGACAAGCTGCCATCCGCAGTGTGGAGCCGGTGATGGTTCTGAAAGACCAGGTGATCATCCGCAGGGGAGACAAAGTTACAGAGGAGCACATCCAGATCCTGCGGGATCTGGGCATGCAGAGGCGGCAGCTGAACTATCTGGCTATTTTAGGAGTGCTGATTCTCACCAGCCTCCTGCTCCTTTTTCTGGCAGGCTACCTCTACCAATACCGGCGGGATGTGCTCAGAGAAGAAAAACTACTCTACCTGTTCGCTTTAATCGTCTGCACCCAGGTTGCGTTAACCAAGCTTGTGAGCAGTATCGCAGGCACAGGTGCAGGTTTTTTAATTCCTACTGCTTTTGCCACCATGCTCATTGCCATTTTGCTTGATCTGCGCTTGGGCGTTGTGGCAGCAGTGATCTTTTCTCTCATTGCCGGAATTGTTGCAGACAATAATATCCGTGTCCTGGTGGTAAACTTAGTAGGGGGCATTGCAGGAGCTTTCTGCGTCTCGAAAATCAGCCAGCGCTCTGACATCACCAGAGCAGGCTTTCTGGTCGGACTTGCAAACTTCTTCGCCATTTTAGGCATGGGGATGCTGGCAGGAGATCTCAGCATGCTGAAACTTTCCTGGCTGGGGCTTCTCAATGGCATTATCTCAGCTATTTTAACCATCGGCACCCTGCCGTATTTGGAAACCATTTTCCACCTGACCAGTGCCATCAGGCTGTTGGAGCTGGCCAATCCCAACCATCCACTGCTTCGCAGGCTTTTGGTGGAGGCACCAGGCACTTACCACCACAGCTTGCTTGTGGGCAATCTGGCAGAAGCTGCCATTGAGGAGGTAGGCGGCGACAGCGTCTTGGTGAGGGTAGGCGCTTACTACCACGATATCGGAAAGATCAAAAGGCCTTACTTTTTCACAGAAAACCAGTTTGGGATGGAAAATCCTCACGACAAAATCGCCCCTGGCCTCAGTACTTTGATCATCACCTCCCACGTGAAAGACGGCGTTGAACTGGCCAGGGAGCACAAGCTGCCGGAACCGATTATTGACCTAATCAAACAGCACCACGGCACAGACCTTGTGAAATACTTCTACAGCCGGGCGCAGGAGAACGATAGGGAAAAAGTGTCGGAAAAGGATTTTCAGTATCAGGGGCCCAAGCCCCAAACCAAGGAGGCAGCTGTCCTAATGCTGGCAGACAGCGTGGAAGCTGCAGTGCGGTCTCTGCGGGAGCCAAGTCCTGGCAGGATTGAAGGTGTGGTGCGGAAGATCATCAAAGAACGTTTGGCCAGCGGGCTGTTGGACGAATCAGAACTGACTTTCCGCGACCTTGATAAAATCGGCACTTCTTTTGTCAGAACCCTTTCTGGCATTTATCATCAACGGGTTGAATACCCACAGCTGAAGGCTGGGGCAAAGGCTTAGGGGGAGTTTTCCATGGGTGAAGTGGCAGTCCTCTGCGGCGAAGAATTGAACGAAGAAGAAGTAGAAGGCTATTTAGCCTTTCTCAAACAGGTGACAGCCGTCGCCTTGCGCAGACTCATAGAGCGGGAAGATTGGGAGCTCACAGTGAGCTTGGTTGGGGAGGAGCAGATGCGGCAGCTTAACCGCACCTGGCGCAATATAGATGCCCCGACAGACGTGCTTTCCTTTCCCATGTTGGAAGAAGGCTTTGACGACAACCTCTTGGGCGACGTTGTGATCTGTCTGCCTGTGGCGGACAAACAGGCCAAAGAATACGGCCACGGTCTCTCAAGGGAGCTTGCCTTTTTGGCTGTGCACGGCATTTTACACCTTCTGGGCCGGGATCACGAAAACGACATCGAGCGGGAAATGATGGAACGGGAGCAGGAAGCGCTGCTCGATTCTATGGGACTGAGGCGGTAACTGAATGGAAAAGAGAAAAATAGTGGACAGTTTCACAGATGCAATCAACGGGATTCTCGATGCCATCAGAACAGAAAGGAACATGCGGGTTCATTTTTTGTCGGCAGCACTCGTCCTGATTCTTTCTGCTTTTACTGATCTGAGCCGCTGGGAAGCAATAGCTCTGCTTGTTGCCATTGCCCTGGTGATCATGGCAGAGCTTTTCAATACTGCAATTGAAGCAGTGGTGGATTTGGCCTCTCCCTCCTATCATCCTTTAGCTGCCCGGGCGAAGAAAGTAGCTGCCGGAGCAGTGCTGACTGCAGCGGGAGTTTCTGTGTTCATTGGAGCCATTGTCTTCATTCCGAGGTTCATCAATTATCATCCTTTACTGCTGCGAAAGGTTGTCCAGGTGCCGGCCTACTTGTCTGTGGTAGCCCTTGGCCTATGCCTTTTGGTTGTTCTCTTGGCTAAAGCCCTGCCCAGCGGCGAGTTCTTCTTCCAGGGAGGAATGCCCAGCGGCCACTCTGCTGTGGCCTTTGCTTTGGCCACTTTGACTTTGTTTCTCAGCCGCAGCTGGTTTGTTTTTGCCATCTCTAGTGCCATCGCGGCTCTAGTTGCCCAAAGCAGGGTGGAAGGGAAAATTCACTCTACCTGGGAGGTGCTGGCAGGGGCTCTGCTCGGTATTTTTGTTGTTGGTCTAGTATTTCAGTTTGGAGGCTATGGTTTTTGAAAGATTTACTTAAGTTAGCGCATAAAGCACGGGCTAACGCTTACTGCCCCTACAGCAAGTTTGCTGTAGGGGCTGCCTTGCTTGCGAAAAGCGGCAGGGTTTATACAGGCTGCAATGTGGAGAACGCCTCTTTTGGCGCAGGCTGCTGTGCAGAGCGGGCTGCTTTGTATCAGGCGGTCAGCTGCGGCGAGCGGGAGTTTGAGAAACTTGCCATTGTGGCAGACATAGTAGGCGGCCCTACCCCTTGCGGCATTTGCCGCCAGGCCCTGGCAGAGTTCGGGTCATTGGAAATAATCACTGGAGACCTTGCAGGAAACACCAATAAATACACCCTCGATGAGCTGCTGCCAAATGCTTTTTTGAAATTTGCTCCTGGGGAGGATTGACGTTGAAGACAGCTGATTTCGACTACTACCTGCCCCCTGAGCTCATCGCACAGCACCCTGCCCAGAGGCGAGACGAGTCGCGACTTTTGGTTCTGCGCAAAGCTGGAGGCATCGCGCACAGCCATTTTTATCAACTGCCCCAGTACCTGAAGCCCGGGGATCTGCTGGTCCTAAACGATACTAAAGTGCGGCCGGCTCGCCTCTTTGGAGAAAGAGAGGATACAGGCAGCAGCGTAGAGGTGGTCCTTCTGCACCCGGTTGTTGGAGACCGGTGGGAAACTCTTGTCAAGCCTGGTAAAAAAGCAAAACCAGGCACGCAGCTTTCCTTTGGCGGGGGGCTTCTCAAGGGGGAAGTCCTTTCCACTTCTGAAAGCGGCGGCAGGACAATCCAGTTTCACTACGACGGCTCTTGGGAGGAGCTTTTGGGCAAGCTAGGCGAGGTGCCCCTGCCTCCTTACATCCACGAGAAGCTGGACGATCCAGAGCGCTACCAGACAGTATATGCCAAAGAAGAGGGCTCTGCTGCAGCGCCCACAGCTGGACTCCACTTTACGCCGGAGCTATTGGAGAAGCTCCAGCAGCAGGGAGTAGAGCTTACATACCTCACTCTGCATGTGGGCTTGGGAACCTTCAGGCCAGTGCGCACTGAAGCGGTGGAGGAACACAAAATGCACGCAGAATACTTTTCTGTTTCCCAAGAGACGGTTTCCGCCATCCGTGCCTGCCGCGAGCGGGGAGGGAAGGTGGTGGCAGTTGGCACCACCACAGTGCGGGCTCTAGAGTCTGCAGCTAAAGACGGCGAGCTTGCTGCTTCCTCAGGGTGGACAGATATTTTCCTTTATCCACCTTATAAGCTTAAGACAGTGGACGGGCTCATTACAAACTTTCACTTTCCCCGCTCCACCCTCCTGATGCTGGTGAGCTGCCTTGTACCGCGAGAGCGCCTTCTTGCTGCCTACAGGGAGGCAGTGGAAAAGAAGTACCGTTTTTACAGCTTCGGCGATGCCATGCTGATTATTTGAACAGCATCGGCGGATGCTTTTGGCGGAAGAAAACCCTCATGGGAATTTTTGACGATGAATCTGAGGTAAATTGAGGTGGGAAGTAATTGCAGTTTCGGGTAGACTATCAATCGCGAGAAACTCGTGGCAGGGTTGGGGTGCTCACAACAGAGCACAGCCAGATCCAAACCCCCTGTTTTATGCCTGTGGGCACCCAAGCGACAGTTAAAACCCTCTCTCAGGAAGAACTTACTGAGCTCGGCGCTGAAATCATCCTCTCCAACACATACCACTTATACCTGCGGCCGGGCCACGAGCTCATCGCAGAGCTCGGGGGGCTGCACAGCTTCATGAGTTGGTCTGGGTCCATTCTCACAGACAGCGGCGGCTTTCAGGTCTTCAGCCTCAGTAAGCTCCGGGAGATCACAGAGGAAGGGGTGCACTTTCGCTCCCACCTGGACGGCTCCAAGCACTTTTTCACCCCAGAGCTTGCCATTGAAAATCAGGAGGCCCTGGGCGCAGATATCATCATGTGCTTTGACGAGTGCATCTCTCTGCCTGCGGAGAGGGAGTATATAGAAGAGTCTGTTGCCCGCACAACTCGCTGGGCTGAGCGGTGCCTTAAGGCCCACAAGCGGAAGGACCAGGCCCTTTTCGGGATCGTGCAGGGAGGAACAGACCCTGATTTGCGCCTTGTGAGCGCTAAAGATCTTGTGAGCCTCGGTTTTCCCGGCTACAGCATTGGCGGCTTGTCTGTAGGCGAACCCAAAGAAGAGATGTACAAAATCCTCGAGGTCTTGGATCCTGTGCTGCCTGAGGACAAGCCCCGGTATTTGATGGGGGTGGGCTCTCCTGATTGCCTTTTGGAAGGAGTGGCCCGGGGTGTGGATATGTTCGACTGCGTCCTGCCTACCCGCATTGCCCGCAACGGCACGGTCTTCACAAGGCAGGGAAGGCTGACAGTGCGGGATGCGCCTTACAGCCGGGATCCGCAGCCGCTAGATCCTGACTGCAGCTGCAAGGTATGCCAGAACTACTCACGGGCATACATCCGCCATCTCCTTAAAACCGGGGAGGTTTTGGGGCTGCGCCTGACTACCTACCACAACGTGCATTTCCTGCTGCAGCTGATGGCCGAGGTGCGGGAGCACCTCTTGCGCGGGGATTTTTTAGCGTTCAAGGAAGACTTTTTGCGGCGCTACGGAGATTAAGAAGGAATAACTGGTTTTAAAATAGAAATATTAGGACAAGGTTATTTAGAGCCGGAGAGGAGGGAAGTAATGGAACAGCAAGCAGGAGCAGGAACACTACTGGGCCTTTTTTTGCCCTTTGTGATTATGATGGTTTTCTTCTGGCTGGTCTTAATCAGACCTCAGCAGAAACAGCAAAAGCAGAGACAGGAGATGTTGAACTCCCTGAAGAAAGGAGATCGGGTAGTTACCTGGGGTGGAATCCACGGCGAAATTACGGCACTGAAGGAAGACATTATTCATCTTAAAATCGCCGATAAGGTTGAGGTGAAACTGGACCGCTCTGGTGTCCAAAACCGGATCAACAAAGGGTGAGGCAGATTGCAGGCCTTAAAGTCCATCTTAAAACGAATCGATGGCAAGAGTTATCCGGCGTACAAGGATCTAAGGGGCAGCTTTCGCTTCCCCTTCTTTTTTCTTTATTTCGACCACATTCAAGGAGACCCCTTTGCCAGCCCCAGCAGGATCCGCTTGCGGGTGGCCCAGAGTTTCCCCAAAGAGCTCTATGCCACGCGAGACAGGAAAGTGGCTCTGGCAGATTTTCTGGTCCGCAGGATTGCCCGGGCAATTGGCGAGGTTGTGCGGGGCAGGCGGGGAACTGGTCAAAGCGGGCTTGTCTACATCGATGCTCCCGGGCAGCAGATTCTGCCGAGGACAGCGATTGCCATTGGCGAAGACTTTGTGGAAGCCAGGCTCTCTTTGGGGCTGCCAGCCAGCGGCCGCAAGGTGCTGGGCAGGGAAGCTGAGGAGATGTTTTTTCAGGAACTGCCGAGTCTTGCCCGGTTGCTTTTAGCAGAAAACGTGGATTTAAGAGCCGCCCGGAAACACACAGAGCTTGTGGAGGACCAGGAGTACCTGCGCAGCCAGCTCCCGAAGCTGGGTTTGGCTGCTTTTCTGGCAGAAGGTTCCATTCTGCCCAGGGAAAGTGGGGTGAGCGACAGACCCCTGCCAGGCGCCGTTCCCCTCGAGGTGCCCCGGGAGCTGGCTGTAAGCGTGGAGCTGCCCAACCGGGGCAGAATTGTGGGGCTCGGAATCCCCTTGGGAGTTACTCTGATTGTAGGCGGCGGCTACCACGGAAAATCCACCCTTCTGCGGGCCCTGGAGCGCGGCATTTACAATCATATTGCCGGAGACGGCAGGGAGTTTGTAATCACAGACCCTAAAGCTGTAAAGATCAGGGCTGAAGACGGCAGGCGGGTGGAGAAGGTGGACATCAGTCCCTTCATAAACAATCTGCCATTCGGCAAGTCCACAGAACAGTTCTCTACAGAGCAGGCCAGCGGCAGCACTTCCGAGGCTGCAAACATTATAGAGGCTTTGGAGTGCGGGGCGAAAGTACTGCTTTTGGACGAGGATACCTCTGCCACCAACTTCATGATCCGCGACAGTAGAATGCAGGAGCTGGTGGTCAAAGAAAAAGAGCCTATCACTCCCTTTATTGATAAGGTACGGCAGCTGTATGAAGAGCATGAAGTCTCTACAGTTTTAGTTGTAGGGGGCTGTGGGGACTACTTTCAGGTAGCAGACACTGTGCTGATGATGGACGAGTACAGGCCGAAGGTGGCGACAAGAGAAGCAAAAGCCATTGCCGCAAAGTACCCTCTTGCGAGAAAACCGGAAGGGGGCACCTGCTTCGGCGCCATTTCAGAGCGGGTGCCTCTGCCTGCTGGTATAGATCCCACAAGAGGCGGAAAAGTTAAGGTTAAGGCACGCAGGCTCGATGAAATCCAGTTTGGCAGCCAAGAGATAGACCTAAGCCGGATAGAGCAGCTTGTGGACCCCAGCCAGACTAGAGCCATAGGGGCACTTTTGGCTTATGCCTCGCGGAAGCTTGTGGACGGCAGGCGGAGCATCAGGCAGATCGCAGAAGAGATCGAAAAGCTTCAGCAGAATGGCTTGGACTTTCTTGCCCGAAGCCCTGGAGAGCATCCCGGCGATTATGCTGCTGTGCGGGGTTTGGAGCTGGCCGCTGCCCTAAACAGACTGCGAACGCTGAGAGTTAAGGAGTGAAGAGGATAGTTACTATTGATCAGATTCTGGAAAATCCTCAAGTTACTACCTTTATCGCCAAAGCAAATGAGCACTTGGGAGCCATGGGCTTTACTGAGCACGGCTTCCGCCATGCGAGGCTTGTTTCAAACATCGCGGGCTACATCCTCAAGGAGCTTTCCTACCCTCCGCGGCAGGTTGAGCTGGCTGAGATTGCCGGCTATCTACATGACATAGGCAATGTGGTGGCCCGGTCAGATCACGGCCAGAGCGGTGCGATGCTGGCCAGCCAGCTGCTTTTTTCCATGGGCATGCCAGCAGACGAGATCGCAACCATTATCGGAGCAATTGGCAACCACGAGGAAGAGGAGGGTCAGCCTGTAAGTCCTGTTTCTGCTGCAGTGATCCTTGCAGACAAAAGCGATGTGCACAGGTCAAGGGTCAGAAATCGTGATGTTGCCACCTTTGACATCCACGACCGGGTGAGCTATGCAGCAGTAGAGTCAAAGATAGAGGTGGATGCAGAACGGAAAAACATCATCCTCAACCTCACCATCGAAACAGAGATCTGCCCGGTGATGGATTACTTTGAGATCTTTTTAACCAGAATGATCATGTGCCGCCGGGCAGCTGAGCTTTTGGATTGTCGGTTTCGTCTTTTGATCAACGGCGCAAAGCTCCTTTGAAAGGGGCAGAAACTGCCTTGGGTGCCTGAAACTGCTAGATTAGGCAACTTCATTTCGTTGACAAGCTTCTTTGGGGTAGAGTATAATTAATATTAATATTGTCATTTTATTAAGAAGTTTAGGGGAGGAGAGAAAATGCGGGGGAAGTGGCAGTTGCTGACGATTGTAATTATCGTCGCACTATCTGCGGTTACCATCATCCAAGTGCCCTTGAATTTTGGACTAGACATCAAGGGCGGTAGCCACATTATCCTCGAAGCAGAACCGACACCTGGCGTGAAAATCGACAACGAAACCATGGACAGGGCCAAAAACGTAATTGAGCGCAGGGTCAATGGCCTTGGGATCAGCGAACCTGTGATTCAGCGCCAAGGTGCCAACCGCATCATTGTTGAGCTTCCTGGCATTCAAGATCGGGAAGAAGCAATTGACTTGATTGGCAAAACTGCGCAATTGGAGTTTAAAGATCCTGAAGGAAACACACGCCTCACTGGCGCAGATCTGAAAGATGCCCAAGCCCAGTTTGGAGGACAGTACGGCCAGCCAGTGGTGGCTTTGGAGTTTACAGCTGAAGGTAAAGAGAAGTTTGCCAAGCTTACTCAGGAGAACATCGGCAGGAATGTGCCTATAGTTCTGGACGGCGAGGTATTGACAAATCCAGTTGTGAACCAGGCCATTACAGATGGAAAGGCAATTATTGAGGGCAAAATGTCCATGGATGAGGCCAAGAACCTGGCAGTGCTCCTGAAAGGCGGCGCTCTGCCAGTTAATTTGAAGCCTGCAGAGGTCCGCAATGTGAGCCCGATTTTGGAGAAAGAATCTATCTCCAGGAGCTTGAATGCAGGGCTGTTGGGACTCGGACTTGTACTGTTGTTTATGCTATTTTACTATAAACTGCCGGGCCTGGCTGCAGATTTGGTTTTGATCATTTACGGCCTGATCGTCATGGCTACCATGGCCGGACTTCGTGCAGTGTTTACCCTTCCCGGCATTGCAGGTTTTGTCCTCAGCTTGGGAATGGCAGTGGATGCCAATGTGATCATTTTTGAACGGATACGCGAGGAGTTGAAATCAGGCAAAAGGCTTCATGCAGCTATCTCTGCAGGTTTTCACAGAGCCTGGACATGTATTTTGGACTCCAACCTGACAACACTGATTACGGCAGCAGTGCTCTTCTACTTTGGCACAGGTGCTGTTAAAGGGTTTGCTGTGACGCTCACCATTGGTATTATCGCTAGTCTGTTTACGTGTATAGTGATAACTAGATGGATCCTTACAGCTGTTGCTAATAAAAACCCCAGCGGGATGATCCGCAGCTTCTTAGGAAAGGGGGCAGTGCAGAATGGCTAAATACAACTTTATGGGCAAGCGAAAGATTTTCCTCACCCTTTCCGCGATCGTGGTTTTGGCAAGCATAGTTCTCCTTCTGATCCGCAGCCTGAACCTCGGCTTGGACTTCACAGGCGGTGTTCTTTTGGAGAGAAAGTTTGAAAAGCCTGTGACTGCAGCGCAGATCAGAGGTGTGCTGACAGGAGCAGAGTTGAAAGAGTTAGGTTTGGGCCAAAGCGTGATTCAGCCTGCAGGCGATGGTTCTGAGGCTATAATCAGGACTAAGTCCCTTTCAGATCAGGAAATTCGGAAGATAGATGCTGCCTTAGGGGAAAAGTTTGGCAAGGTGCAGGAACTTCGCACAGATATGGTAGAGCCTGTGATTGGCAAGGAATTGATGAGGCAGGCAGGCTGGGCAGTTGCCATTTCCTGGCTTTTGATCCTGGTTTATATTGCTTTCCGTTTTGAGTATCTTTTCGGGATTGCAGGCGTCTTAGCCTTAGTCCATGATGTGATTGTCACGTTGGGTTTCTTTGCCTTGATCGGCTGGGAACTCAATATGACCTTCGTGGCAGCCATGCTTACAATCGTGGGTTATTCCATCAACAATACCATTGTGATTTTCGATCGGATTCGCGAGAACATGCGTTTAAGGCGCAGGGAAAGCCTCGAGGAGCTGGTAAACAACAGTATCAATGAAACCCTCTCCAGAACCATCAATACCAGTTTGACAACTCTGTTTACTGTGGTCGCCATATTGGTTTTCGGTGGTGCAACGCTGAAGGTTTTCGCCTTGGCGCTTTTAGTAGGTATTGTTGCTGGTGGTTGGTCCTCTCTTTTCATGGCAAGCCCCATTTGGTTTTGGCTGAAGGGGTTTGAGGAGAGGAAGCGGGCTAGCGGCAAGGCAGTTAAGGCATAGTGGAAATAATGTATCTTGGACAGAAGCCCTCGCTGTTGTGGCGGGGGCTTTTTTTATGTTGTTTATTCTGCTGTATTAGATGTTTTTCATCAATAGACTTGCTTTAAAAAGAGGCATTTTCGATGTCCGCAAAGCACGT
>ERZ773359.3627-NODE-3627-length-17409-cov-13.484903_pt1 | contig 17409 bp, 16 predicted proteins | sample MGYA00374955_ERZ773359 | MGnify/ENA primary metagenome ERZ773359 (study PRJEB29098, sample SAMN04486028) | biogas fermenter metagenome | study: EMG produced TPA metagenomics assembly of the Biogas fermentation microbial communities from Germany - Plant 4 DNA1... | reverse complement strand
CAATTCTTATGGTAATTTATTACTCTAATTCCCTACGGTAACTTTACACTAACACTAAGGCAAGGAGGTGAAAGATATGAAGGTAAGAAAAAGTAATGGAAGCATTGAACTTTTCTCTATGGATAAGATTAAGCTGACTTTGGAGCGGGTTTCTGATGAATTGAATCAGCCCCTTACAGGTTCAGATTTGAGTTTATTAACTAAAGAGATAGAAAGAGAAGTTAATAAAACAGGGAAGAAAATAATTGATTCATGGGAAATTAAAAAAATAGTTATAGAGGTACTAGAAAGACTAAGTTTTAGAAAAATAGCCAAAGCCTATGAGGCGTTTGATAAGAAATAAATTCACCTATTATGTTAGTCAATAGTTGCCATTCATGGCTCATAATGGCCATTATGTCAAGTATTGAACTAACCCAATGGATTAAATTAATGCTCAAAAGAAAAAAAGGGTCTGCTTAGGATAAAGATCATAGGCAGATCCCTCTTAATATTGCTTATAAAGTTATTGTTTGTATATCCTATCGTAGCTCTTCTCACTGGAAAAATTTGTTTACATTTTTCAGCTGCTATGCTATACTTTTTACAATTAATACTTCTATTTTATCTAGATTATATTAAACCCTAGTTAGTAGAAGCTAATTAATTTTATATGAGGGGTAGGGTATGGGAAAGAAGAAAGGGAATAAAAGCAAGAACAATATTCTTTTGCCAATTATTTTTGCCATAGTAGGAGCCATATGCGGCTTTTTAGGTGGCAAAGTCATAGGAGAGAGTTTAAAGGATGGCGTCAACTTGTGGACAACATTATACTCTCTGGTACTAATATACATTGTTATTTTTATTCAACTTATGGTGCATGAAGCAGGTCATCTCTTTTTTGGAAAAATATCGGGATACAAGTTTATATCTTTTCGCATTGGTAAATTGATGTTGCTATCAGATGGCAATGGGCTAAAATTTAAAAAACACACCGTTGTAGGTGCTATGGGCCAATGTTTAATGATGCCCCCAGAAAGTGATGAATATAATTATCCCTATATTTTGTATAATCTGGGAGGGTCACTGGCCAATATTATTTTGGCCTTATTTTCTTTATTTTTATATATGATATTACCTGAAACAAAGCATTTATCCTCTATACTCATTAATTTATTTATTGTCGGGACTATATTTGCATTGATGAATGGAATACCATTGAATATAGGTGGTATAGCTAATGATGGATATAATGTTATTTGTTTAATCAAGGATAAGGAAGCACGGCGAGCTTGCTGGTTGCAGCTTTATATTAACGGTTTATTAACAAGGGGTATTAGACTTCGGGATATGTCCCAGGATTGGTTTGAACTGCCTGAAAATGCTGATATGAATAATCCCTTGATTTGTGCTATGGGTGTACTAAAAAATAATTATCTATGTGATAAAAAGCAATTTGATGATGCTAAAGAAATAGCCCAGTTTATGCTACAAAATGCACCAGGAATGCTTGAAGTACATAAAAATGAGTTGCTTTGCGATTTGATGTTTTATGAAATTATTGGACCATGTCGCAAGGAAGAAATTGATAAAATCTATACAAAACAATTGAAAAAATATATAAAAGCAACTTCTTGTTATTTGGCCAGAAGGCGGTTGTTGTATGCATATGAATTGCTGGTAAAAAAGGATATAGAGCAAGCCCAAAAGCAGCTTAGGGAATTTGAAAAAGCTACTAAAACATATCCATATATTGCTGAAATTGAAGGGGAGCGAGAGTTAATTAGTCTGATAAATGAGAAGGCAGGATTATAGAGGAAGGAGCAAATTTATGACATGGACTTAAGTAAGCCAATATAACACAAAAGAGGTACCTTATCCACTATTATAATATAAATAATGAAGATACCTCTTTCACTGTGCTTCAAATCTTTTAAGTGTTTTTTCAAACTGTTTTGCATCAACGCCAGATGCGGTTACTGTTATAGGACGCCATAGGCCCAGGGATAAAATCCCTAATATGCTCTTACCATCAGTTACTGAATTTTTGCTTTTAACCTTAACATCACATTGGTATTTAGACGCAAGGACAACAAAGTCCCGGACTTCAGTTAGCTGGCCAAGGCGTATTTGTTTTTCAATACTGTACATAAACTCACCTACCTTTTTCTGTTTAATCTACAAACAATGCTCTATTTTATGCTGTTTAACACCATTATAGCACTATAAAGAAAAATTTGAGTAAAATAAAGGTTAAATTCAAAAGAATCTACAGATTGTGTTAAAACAGTCGAAAAATTTGTGCATTATTAATAAATCAATGATGAAGCCAATAGTCAATTATTACTACATCCATATGGTGAAGAATGAAAGCTATATATTACATTATATATTGGTTTTGCTACTATGGTGCATTAAGAATAAATTAGTGTTAAAATAGTAGATATCTATACCCATATTATTACCACTTTATAGAAAAAATATAAGAGGTGAGATAGATGATTAGTATAGTAGAAGTAAAGGATTTGGATCTGATCAAGAAGACAGCAATGCTGGCTCATAGCATATGGAATGAGCACTATACTCCTATTATAGGTAAAGAACAAGTAGACTACATGCTGACTAATTTTCAAAGTGAACAAGCAATTAAGGAGCAAATAGATGAGGGTTATAGATATTTTTTAATCTATTATAGGGGAAAAGCAGCAGGTTATTTTGCTATTCTAGCAGATCCAAAAGACGGGTCTCTGTTTCTTAGCAAGTTTTATGTACACAAAGATTGTAGAGGGCAAGGGATAGGTAGACAGTGCGTATCATATATGGAAGATATTTGCAAGGCCAATGGATTGAATAGGATATGGCTTACTGTTAACAAGTACAACACCAATTCTATAAAGGCATATGAGAGGTTTGGATTTAAAAAGGTGGAAGAGTTGGTGCAGGATATTGGTAACGGCTTTATAATGGATGATTATAAAATGGAAAAAGTATTGTAGGAGCAGGTTAAAGAAGGAGCATCCAAAGGGATGCTTTTTTATTTGCCCAAAATCTAATATAATAGAATTATATGGTAATACCTTGTTTAGGGGGAAAAATATGGTTTATAAATAAGTACATACCATTTGGAGAGTCAGTTATGTGTCCTTCCTTTTCTTATAAAAGCAGAAAGGAGGAAAACATGCTTATACAAATGATTAACCAATTAAGAGATAAGTTGGAAAGTGCTTTGGCTGCTGAAGAAATGGACAGGGATAAAGTTTTAAAGCTAAGTATAGAATTAGACAAATATATTGTGGAGTATATGATGGCTAGAGAGACCAATAAAAAAACGGATAAGGATAATAATAGCAAATTGTGTGAGTAAATAATATTTATTTTAATTAAGGGTTTAGTGTGATATAATATAACCATAAAAATAAGTCCTAAGGATAAGTTTTAAATTAAGATAGATACGGTTGAGGAGGTATTACAAATGAGAAAGGTTAAAGTGGCAGTTATAGGCTGTGGTACCATAGCTCGAGATGCCCATATGCCGGCCTATGCAAGCAATCCAATGGCAGAAGTAAAATATGTGGTAGATATTATACCGGAAAGGGCCAAGGCTTTAGGTGAGAAGTATGGAGTACCTCATATTATCACAGATTATAGAGAGATGTTACAGGATCCAGAAGTAGAGGCTGTATCTGTTTGCACTCCCAATGATACTCATGCCCCTATAACCATTGATTGTCTAAATGCAGGTAAAAATGTTTTATGTGAAAAGCCTGCTGCTGTTAATGCAGATCTGGTGAAGCAAATGAAAGAGGCAGCTGATCGCAACGGAAAAATTTTAAATATTGGTGTAGTAAATCGTTTCAATACAGCGGTTAACCATATAAAGGATATGATTGAAGCAGGAGAATTAGGGAAAGTATATCACATTTATTGCTCATTCCGTCAACATCGTTCTATACCAGGACTAGGAGGCTGGTTTACCAATAAAAAGGTGTCAGGCGGTGGAGTGCTTATAGATTGGGGAGTTCACTTCCTAGACCTAATATTTTACTGCATAAGTCCTAAAAAGGTATTAGGGGTGTCCAGCAGTACATATAGCGAATTGGTAAAGGATCTAAAGGATTATACCTATGTGGATATGTGGGCAGGGCCACCAAATTATGATGGTGTGTATGATGTTGAAGAGTTTGTCACTGGCCTAATTCGAACTGATGGACCTACTATTAGTTTTAATGGTGCATGGGCCCAAAACATAGGTGAATCTGCTATGTTTATTGAATTCTTAGGTGACAAGGGCGGAATAAAACTGCAATATGGCGGCAACTTCACATTCTATACTACAAAGAATGGCATGTTGCAAGAGATAAAGCCATCCTATCAGACCAAGAACATGTTCTATGAAGAAATAGATTGTTTCCTAAAATCCTCTATAGCCAATAGAAAGGATCGTGCTAACGTAGATAATATTATTATTACCGCCGAGACAATGGATGCCATATATGAGTCAGCCAAGCTGGGAAGAGAGGTTATACTATAGGGGGTTATTGAACTTAAACTGTTGAATATACAGCTTGAATAGTGAAATACTTCACTGTTTAAGATAAATATATCAATTGTACAAGGGGGAAAATACTTATGTCTAAAACAACCATTATAGGAGAAGCGCTTCCAAACATCCCATGGGAAGATCGGCCTGAGGGATGTAACGATGTAATGTGGCGTTACAGCGGGAATCCCGTTATTCCAAGAGATCTAATACCCTGCTCAAACAGTATCTTCAATAGTGCAGTAGTACCTTTTGAAGGTGAGTTTGCAGGAGTATTCCGCTGCGACGACAAAAGAAGGTATATGCGCCTCCATGCGGGCAGGAGTAAAGATGGAATCAATTGGGAGATAGATCATGAACCCATCTCCTTCATTTGTGATGATCCTGAAGTAGGCAATTTTGTATATGGCTATGATCCCAGAGTTTGCAAGATTGAAGATCGATATTATGTTACATGGTGTAACGGATATCACGGCCCAACCATTGGTGTAGCCTACACATACGACTTTAAAAAGTTTTATCAGTTAGAAAATGCCTTTTTACCTTTCAACCGAAACGGTGTATTGTTCCCAAGAAAGATAAATGGCAACTATGCTATGCTCAGCAGGCCTAGTGACAATGGACATACTCCCTTTGGAGATATATTCTACAGCGAAAGCCCTGATATGACATTTTGGGGCAAACATAGGCATGTAATGGCTACCCGTGGCGGTTGGGAGAGCACAAAAATTGGAGCGGGTCCAATACCTATTGAAACAACAGAAGGATGGTTGCTCATTTATCATGGTGTACTAACCTCCTGTAACGGTTTTGTTTATAGTATGGGTGCTGCTTTATTGGATTTGGACGAGCCTTGGAAAGTAATCTACAGGGCGGAGCCTTATATCCTCTCACCTCAAAAACTATATGAATGTGTAGGAGACGTACCCAATGTAGTGTTCCCCTGTGCAGCGCTGACTGACGCAGAGACAGGCAGAATTGCAGTGTACTATGGAGGAGCAGATACAGTTACTTGCCTAGCATTTACCCAAGTTGATTTACTCATCGATTTTATCAAGAGCAATTCTAAGTAATAATGTAATATATCTAACTCCTCATATAAAAATGCTTAGCCTAAATTCACAAGTTTAGGCTAGGCTTTTTTAAACTATTTAAAAAATACATACAAGGAGGAAAATTAATGGGTAAACTACCTTTTCGGCAAGTTCACCTGGATTTCCATACCTCAGAAAAAATTATGGGGATAGGGGAGGATTTTGATCCAAAGGTATTTGTTAAAACTTTGAAAGAAGCGGGAGTAAATTCTATAACCTGTTTTGCTAGGTGTCATCATGGGATGATTTATTATGATACCAAATTCCCGGCTAAACACCCTGGGCTTAAGTTTGATTTATTGAGAGCTCAGATAGAAGAGTGTCATAGGGAAGGTATTAAGGTTCCCATATATATTTCTGTTGGATTAGATGAGTACGTAGCTAATCGCCATCCTGAATGGATAGCTCGTCATTCTGATGGCAGACCTCAGGGAGCAGGGCCACTTGAAGCAGGTTGGAAAAAGCTTTGCTTTAATACCCCTTATATAGATTACGTAAAGGAACAGACAGTAGAAGTACTAGAAAAGTTTAAAGGTCAGGTAGATGGACTGTTTTTTGATATTATTACACAAGATCCTTGTTATTGTAGATACTGTATGGAGGGCATGATAGAAAAAGGATTGGATCCGGAAAACAATGAAGATGTGAAATCTTATGCAGATGACATAATAAATGAATTTAAAAAGAGTATGACAGAGCTTGTAAGACAGTATGATAAGAATTGCACCATATTCTATAATGCCGGTCACATAGGGCCATATATAAGAGAATCCATTGATGCATATACTCACTTAGAACTGGAATCCTTGCCTAGTGGAGGTTGGGGATATAATCATTTTCCTATTACAGTAAGATTTGCCCGTAATTTAGGCAAAGAATACCTGGGAATGACAGGTAAATTCCAAAAATCTTGGGCGGACTTTGGCGGCTTTAAAAATCAGGCAGCCTTGGAATATGAATGCTTTATGAGCTTAGCCTATGGTGGTAAGTGCTCCATAGGGGATCAGCTGCATCCATCGGGAGCTATAAATCAAGCTACTTATAAGCTTATTGGCAGTGTGTACAACCAGGTGAAGGAAAAAGAAGCCTGGTGTGATGATGTCACTCCAGTTAGTGAAATAGCTGTATTTACTCCTGAAGCTATTGAAGGAGTACATATTGCACTACCCCCATCTATTCAGGGAGTATTTCGAATGCTTACAGAATCTCATTACCAATTTGATATCATAGATGATTATGTGGATTTTAATAGATATAAGGTTATTATTCTGCCTGATGTTATTACTTTGGATAAAGGGTTAAAAGAAAAGCTAGAAAGCTATTTAAGGAATGGTGGTAAAATACTAGCTTCCTATAAATCAGGAATGGACAGGGATGAGAATGAATTAGTTCTTAAGGATTTAGGAGTTGAGTTGGTGGGGGAAGCGGAATATTCTCCAGATTATATAGTGGCAAGGCAAGCTATAAATAAAGACATTCTGGGCACGGAATATGTTATGTATGATCGGGGTCTATGGGTAAGACCTGGAGAAGGAACAGAGCTCCTTGCAGATATCTGGAACCCTTATTTCAATAGAACCTACAAACATTTTTGCTCCCATAATCAGACGCCAGTAGAAAAAGAAAGTGGATATCCCGCTATCACTCGCAGAAATAATGTTATATATTTTGCCCATCCCATATTCTCCATGTACTATAAACATGGTATGAGGGTATATAAACAGCTTGTATTAAATGCCCTAGAGTTGTTGCTGGAAGATAAACTTATAGTCACCAATGCTCCTACTACAGCTCAGATTAGTTTAAATTATCAGCCTGAGCACCATAGATATGTGGCGCACATTCTTCACTATATCCCGGAGAGAAGATGTGAAAGTATAGATATTATAGAAGATGTTATACCCTTATATAATATTGAGCTAAAAGTAATGTTAGATAAAAAACCTACCAAAGTATATTGTGCTCCTTCTATGGAGGAATTGCCCTTCTCCTATGATGGTAAATATATACACGTAATAGTTCCGGAAATTGTAGGTCATGAAATGGTGGTATTTGAAATGGAGGAGGTAAATAATGCTTGACAGTAATTCAATTAGTATGAAGGATGACAACAAAATACAGGAAATAAAAGGTATTAAGGGAGCAATAGAATATAGTACAGATGAAAGAATAGCTGCATGGCAACGCCTACAGTACGGGATGTTTATTCATTGGGGAATATATTCTGAGCTTAGTGGAGTTTGGAATGAAGAGCCGGTAAAAGAAGGCTATAGTGAACAGATTCAGATGTGGGCAAATATACCCAAAGAAGATTACCTGAAGGTAGCCAAAAAATTTACTGCTGAAAAGTTCAATCCCAAAGAAATTTGTGCTCTAGCCAAGGATGCCGGGATGAAGTATATTGTCATCGCTTCTAAGCATCATGATGGCTTTGCCATGTTTGATACGGCTACTACAGATTATAATATTGTGGACAGCACCCTTTATGGGAAGGATCCCTTAAAAGAGCTTGCGGATGAGTGCCGCAAGCAGGGATTGAAATTTGGCCTATATTTCTCCTTGGTTGATTGGAGTCAGGGGCATGACTTTGATAAAAATAATTGCAACCCTATACCTGAATCCATAGAACCAATAATTGAAGAACAATTGCGGGAACTTATGACCAACTACGGACCAATTGCTGAAGTATGGTTTGATATGTCTTCACCAAGGCCTCAGCAAAGCCGTAAATTTGCCAATATTGTTCGTCAGCTTCAGCCTCAAGCCGTTATAAATAGCCGAATCTTTAATAACATAGGTGATTTTCGAACCCTAGGGGATAATGAAGTGCCAGACAGCATTATAGATGGTCCATGGCAAACTCCTGCCTCTATCTATCACTCAACTTGGGGTTATAGAAGCTGGCAAGTACGGGACGACTTTGAAGAAAAGGTGCGTGAACTAGTTATTGGATTGGCCAGTGTAACGGCCCGGGGAGGGAATTATCTATTAAATATAGGTCCCCGTGGTGATGGTTCCATAGTAGAATTTGAAGCTCATGTATTAAGGGGGATTGGCGCCTGGCTTAGGCGTCATCCAGAAGCAGTAATAGGTGCATCGGCAACTCGCTTTGGAGGACAACCCTGGGGTGAAATAACAGTAAATAATCATAATCTGTTTTTACATGTTATCAACTGGCCTGAAACAGGAGAATTAAGGCTACCCGGATTAATGACTGATGTAGTAAAAGTACAGGAGGATGGAGATGCTAATGATTTAGAATGGAAGCAAGAGGGCAGCCGTCTTATCATTAGCCTACCGCCCCAACCCAAAGATCCAGTCCTGCCTGTTATAAGGGTTAAATTAGCTGGAGAGCTGCGTATAATGCCACAAAAAACCCTTGCCCCATCTGATGATGGCACATGGACTATTTATCCTGAAGATGTATATCTAGGGCGCAGCTATGCAGACCAGGGGGATTATTTTAGCGTAAGGCAGACTATTGTCAGACAGACTGCTTACATATATACTTTAAATGGTGGTAAGGTATACTTACAATTAAATGGTGAGGCAAATCCCCATGAAAGATATCGTGTAGAAATAGGGGAAGACTCTTATATTGTAACAGGTCAACAATTGACCAAGGAAATAATAGGTCCATTTACAGTTCCCCCTAAAGAGATTACAGCATTTACAATTACTCTGTGGGAACCAGACTATGCTACTAAGGATATTGAATTAAAGTTTAAATCAGCACGTATAACAGGAGGAATACAGCGTGAGTAACACAGAATTAGCTAAACCAACAAAAGCGCAGTTAAAGTGGCAGGATTTAGAGATGGGAATGTTTTGTCATTTTGGAATCAATACTTTCTGCGATCAGGAATGGGGAGATGGTACTGATTCTCCAAGTAAGTTTAATCCCACTGCCTTAGATGCCCGACAGTGGGTTAGGACAGCTAAACAAGCTGGATTCAAATATTTTATACTTACTGCCAAACATCATGATGGTTTTTGCCTCTGGCCTACCAAGACAACGGATTATTCCGTAAAGTCAAGCCCTTGGAAAGATGGAAAAGGGGATGTAGTAGGAGAATGTGCAAAGGCCTGTGCAGAGGAAGGGATGCCCTTTGGCCTATACCTTTCTCCTTGGGATAGGCATGAGCCTTGTTATGCCCATAAAGAGGCTTATGACGACTTTTATGCAGAGCAATTGACAGAATTGCTTACTTGGTATGGCCCTTTGGTTGAGGTATGGTTTGATGGTGCCGGTTCTGAAGGCCGTGAGTACGATTGGCCCAGAATCATAGGACTAGTTAAGAAATATCAACCAGATGCTATGATTTTTAATATGGGTGCTCCTACTATCAGGTGGGTTGGTAATGAAGATGGGGTAGCCCCTTATCCTTGCTGGAATACAGCTACAGAAGCTAGGGCCAGCATGTTTACCAACGATATGCTGACTTGGCTTCCCGAGACACCTCGCTGGGTGCCAGCGGAATGCGATGTACCCATTAGACGGGGACATTGGTTTTGGCATCCCAATAGTGAAGATAGGTTACTGTCCCTGGAGGAGCTAAAAGATATATACTATCGCTCTGTTGGCCATGGAACAAATCTTTTACTCAATGTTGCTCCGGATGATAGGGGCTTAATCCCAGAAGCAGATGCCAAAAGGGTAATTGAATTTGGAGACTGGATACGCAATACATTCTCTAATCCCATAAAAGAAATTTCAGGAGAGGGAGACCAATTAGAAGTTACACTTGATTCCCTTCAAAGGGTAGATCATGTTATCCTTATGGAGGATATAGCTCATGGAGAACGGGTTAGGGATTATGTTCTTGAAATTAAAAAGAATGGCCAATGGATAGAAATAGTTCATGGTAGCGCTATTGGGCATAAAAAAATTGATAGAATCCAGCCTATAGTCACAGATCAAATTCGTCTCAGGGTATTGGAGGCAGCAGCCAAACCCTTGATAAGAAAATTTGCATTAATAGGGAGTAAATAAAGATTTGACCTATGTGTCAATAATGTGTGAAGTTTAGTGCCTGTGGTATAATGTACTAAATCAAATACTATTTAAGGGGATGAGATTATGAAAGTTGGATTAAGTACTTATAGTATGTTGCCAGCCATTAATTCCGGTGAAATGAGCGTATTGGATGTTATTCAATGGATAGCTGATAATGGTGGTGAACATGTAGAGATTGTACCTTTTGGATTTGAACTAGTGAATAATGATAAACTTATTGAAGATATTAGAAAAAAGGCTGAAGACGTTGGGATCCAAATCTCCAATTATGCTATACTAGCGGATTTAATTCAAGAAGATGATGAAGCTTTTGAAAATGAAATAAAGAGGTTAATGAATGAGGTAGATATAGCAAATAAGCTAGGCGTAAAAATGATGCGACATGATGTATCTGCTTTTAGGCGTCCAGCCAATCAGAATACTATTATAAATTATGTTAAAGACTTACCTAGAATGGTTGAAGGTTGTCAAAGGGTTGCAGATTATGCTGCACAATATGGCATAACAACAATGGTGGAAAATCATGGATTTTACGTAAATGGAAGCGATAGGGTGATCCAGTTAATCCATGAGGTAAATCGCCCCAACTATAAAATGACTTTGGATGTAGGAAACTTTTTATGTGTGGATGAAGATGCCGTTATAGGTGTTAAAAAGTGTTTGCCTTATACAAATATGGTCCACTTAAAAGATTTCTATTATCGACCATCCCATAGGAATCCAGGTGGTACTACAGAGTTCGATTGTGCTGGTGAATGGTTTACTACTGTAAACGGAAATTATTTAAGAGGGGCTATTGTAGGTCAAGGTGATTTAGACATGTGGCAGATCCTTAAACTTATTAAGGATTCTGGTTATGATGGATATATTTCCGTAGAATTTGAGGGAATGGAAAATTGCAAGTTAGGTTCAAAAGTTGGTATGACTAATGCTAAACGAATATGGAAAGAAGTGTAAACTATATTAGAAATCTTAACTATTTATTAGTAGTAGAATATATTGTATAATGTCATTACCATATAAACTATATCTATTGTTAGAAGGAGCCAATATGGAAAGAAATTATACAATATATATATTACTGACTCATAGCGGCTCCCTACCATCCAAACTTATAAGGATGTATACTAGGGAGCCCTATTCCCATGTGTCCATTGCTCTGGATCCAAACTTAAATGAATTATATAGTTTTGGAAGATTAAAACCTTCAAATCCCATATTTGGAGGCTTTGTGAGAGAAGACATTGTATATGGAACCTTTGGCAGGTTTCCCGAAACTCAGTGTGCAGTATATGCTTTAACTATAAACCAACAGCAGTATGCGAGTCTAAAAGCCCAGATCAATAATTTTGTAATGAATAGTACCAAGTATAGGTATAATTTTTTAGGTTTATTTGGCCTTATGCTTGATATACCTGTACAGAGGGACAATAAATATTTTTGTTCTCAATTTGTTGCAACTTTACTAATAAATAGTGGAGTAGACATTTTTAAAAAAGCTCCGGCACTTATTCGGCCAGGAGATTTTGCAAAGTGCAAAGAACTAACGTTGATTTATGAAGGAAGTCTAAGGTTATACAGGATAAAGGATAGGCTTCCAGTGGCGTATAGGGCAAATATGTAAATCAGTATGCCTATGGTTGTAGATAGTAAAAAGGATATAAGGAGAGCATAGCCAAGGCTGGAAAGCCATATGAAAGAGAGCCTGGCTACTGAGGCAGTGAGAATGGAAGCAAAAATTGGCTTAATCAACCAATGGCTCCATAAAATTTGAAGGCTGGTAGTTTTATATACAGTGATAAACTGTAGGATTAAAACTATTAGAGTTGAGGATAAAAAACCTATGACATAGCCATGTATGCGCAAACTAGGAATAGCTACTAGAAAGAATATTGATAGTATATCCATAACTTCTCCTAGAATTGCATACATGGCTGTTTTATTCTGCTTACCTAGACCATTTAAAATAGCGCTTAGGGTGTGACTTAGAGCATTGATACCTGATATAAAGGCCATAGATTGAAGCATGGCACCCACTTCTTCTTGGTTATATAATAAAATTCCTATAGGTTGTGCTAGAGCTGTCATTATGGCGCCAAAAGGCAGAGCTAAAATTGAAGTAATAAATATGGCTTTTGAAATTTTAGAGCGTATTCTATCCCAGTTCTTTCGTGCTAGATCCTCTGACAAGTTTGGAATCATAACTACTGCCAGGGATCCAACAAAGGTAAAAGGTAGAAAGAGGAGAGGCATTACCATACCATTTAAAATTCCCAATAGGCTTACCGCTTGATTATGGTCAAGTCCGGATTTAATTAATCTTTGAGGAATAAGTATGGAGCTTATAGATGAGCCTAGTGAGGACATTAGCCTTACCAAGGTTATAGGGGTACTGATCTTTAAAATATCAGCAAGGGGAAAAGAAGAGGTCGTTTCCTTATAATAATAGGGCATTGGACCTTTGTTTTTAGCTTTATAATAACTAAAGTTTAGATATAGAAGAGAAAACAATTCACTAATGACAATATTAAATGCAACAATGGTAACTCGAATAGATATATTCAAATGATTGACCTTATTAAGGATAAAGAAAAGCAGTATTATAGTAACCAATTCTTCAATTATCTCTGAAAAGGCTGGAGGAAAGAAGTTCTTTATACCATAAAAATAGCCTTTAAATACGGAACTAATGGCCATCATTATTATAGCTGGATATATGGTAAGAAGGGCACCTCGTACACGAGGTTCTTTTAATATGTTGTAGGCAATATAATTAACCTTTAATATTAGTAAAATATATACAAGAAGGGAAAGGGTTACAACAAGTCCAAGGGCAGTGAACAAAACCCTTCTCATACCAGTGTAATCACTTATAGCATTCTTTTCTGCTATTAGTCTGGATACAGCCATGGGAATACCTGCTGATACCAATGCCAATGAAGTAAATAAAACAGGCATTACCAATTGAATAAGTCCCATACCCTCTGGACCTATAGCCCTGCTTAAAAGTATACGATAAATAAATCCCAAAAAGCGTACAATAATGCTGCAAATGGTAAGCACAAAGGTGCCATGGAGTATTGTATTTTTCTTCATATAACTCATCCCTTCTATATGAAAATATAGTATTCAAAAGAGCAGAAGAATAGAATCAGTTATATGGTTTTGTCTTTGGATAAGTTATATAGTATAATAATTGTTTAGGAATTCTTTCAGAGTATATGCTGCTTGAAAAAAGCAGGCAATGCAGCTGGAGGGTTAAGAATGGAATGGTATGCAATATTTGTAGAGACTGGACGAGAGGAAGAAGTACAAAAGTTTATAGAACTATTATTTTCCCATGAGGAGATACGCACTTTGGTGCCCAAACGAAAGTTAATAGAACGCAGGCAGGGAAAGACCTATGAGACAGTAAAGACATTACTACCAGGATATGTTCTTACCTATACTAATATGAGCGATGAGTTATATTATAGACTAAAAGCTATACCTGCCGTGTATAGAGTTTTAAAGGATGAATGTGAGCCTATACCCATAAGGGATGAGGAAATGAGTATGATACTTAGCCTAACTCGCTATGGTGAAGTGATTGAATTATCTGAAGTCTATAAAGAGGGCAACCAAATTAAGGTGCTTAGCGGGCCTTTAAAAGGCATGGAAGGTATAATTGAAAAATTTGATCATAGGAAAAAAAGAATCAAGGTATGTATAGAATTTTTAGGTGAGTATAAGCGAGTGGATTTGGGAGCTAATATGGTTGTTCCCTGTAAGCAAGAAGAAAGGCCGGAAGCTTGATAGAAAGCTTGCCGGCCTTTGTTGTGACAGAATCTAATTAAAAAGAGATTTTTTCTTCTATATAACTTTCTATTTCATCTATAGGCAGTCTAATCTGCTCCATAGTATCCCTATCCCTAATGGTAACAGAGTTGTCCTCTAGGGTGTCAAAGTCAATGGTTATACAGTATGGAGTACCAATCTCATCTTGGCGACGATATCTCTTACCTATGCTACCAGATTCGTCATATTCCACATTGAATTTCTTGCAAAGCTGCATATATACTTCTTCAGCCTTATCTTTAAGCTTTTTAGATAGAGGCAGTATAGCCGCTTTAACGGGAGCAAGATAGGGATGCAGCTTTAGTACAACACGGCTGTCTCCGTTTTCCAGCTCTTCTTCATGATATGCATCGCAAAGGAAAGCTAGGGCTACCCTGTCTACACCTACTGAAGGCTCCACACAATAGGGAATATAGCGTTCATTGGTAGCAGGATCAATGTAGGTAAAGTTCTCTCCAGAGTGTTCACTGTGTTGTTTTAAGTCAAAATCAGTTCTATTAGCTATTCCCCATAGTTCTCCCCATCCGAAAGGAAATAGATATTCTATATCTGTAGTTGCTTTACTATAATGGGATAATTCTTCAGGACTATGATCCCGCATACGTAGGTTTTCTTCCTTCATTCCTAGACTAAGCAGCCAGTTTTTACAAAAATCCTTCCAATAAACAAACCATTCCATATCCTCGCCAGGCTTGCAGAAGAATTCTAATTCAGCTTGTTCGAATTCCCTGGTTCTAAAAGTAAAATTACCTGGGGTAATTTCATTTCTAAAGGACTTACCAATTTGGCCAATACCAAAAGGTATCTTTTTACGGGAGGTGCGTTGAACATTTTTAAAGTTTACAAAAATACCTTGAGCAGTCTCAGGCCTTAGATAAATTTCAGATTGAGAATCTTCAGTAACGCCTTGGTAGGTTTTGAACATAAGATTAAATTTCCTTACCTCGGTAAAATTATGTTTACCGCATTTTGGACAAGGAATCTTGTTTTCGCTAATATAATTTTCTAACTCCTTATTTTCCCATCCATCTACTTCAGGATTTTGAATTCCTTGAGCTTTCATATAGTCTTCTACCAAGTTATCGACTCTAAATCGGGATTTACATTCTTTGCAATCCATTAGGGGATCTGTAAAACCAGACACATGACCGGAAGCAACCCAAGTTTGGGGATTCATAAGTATAGCTGCATCTACACCCACATTGTGGGGATGCTCCTGTATGAATTTTTTCCACCATGCTTTTTTTACATTGTTTTTAAATTCTACGCCAAGGGGGCCATAATCCCAAGTATTAGCCAGACCACCATATATTTCAGAACCTGGGTAGATATAGCCACGTCCTTTACATAGGGCTACTATTTTATCCATGCTTACTTCTCTAGTCAATTTCCGTACCTCCTTGTCTAATAGTTGATAAAATTAAAAGTCTTTCATCCCACAAAGGGACGAAAGACTTATCTTCCGCGGTTCCACCCTTTTTGATCTATGTAACATAGATCCTCTTAAAAACCAATTGCTCTGGGACGCCTTCGCTAAATCATATCCCCGGGCTTCCACCATCCCCGAGTCGCTAATGATAGAGGATTTAACTACTCCTTCCCATCATTGCAATATATAACCTATATTTGAAAATTGTCTAATCTATATCTCCAATATTATCAAATTCGAGAAAAATGTCAAGCCAAAGTTTTTTGTTTATCTTATGGAAAACTTAATGGATATGGTATAGAATATAGTAGAAAATATATGTAAAAACATTAGGAGGATATGCATATGAAAATAGGAGTTAGTTCATATAGTTTGATTAAATTAGTGAACGATGGTAGTATCAAACAAATTGATGTAATATCCATAGCTAAGGAAATCGGATTTGATGTTATTGAATTTATCCCCTTTAAATTGGACGAGGGGGAAACTAGTGAGGAATTTGCTGCAAGGGCTAAAGAAGAATGTGAAAGAGTAGGTATTGAGATTGGCAGCTATACCGTTGGCGCCGATTTTATTAATGGATCTGATGGCGATTTAGATGCAGAAATCGAAAGAGTTAAGAGGGAAGTAGATATTGCTAGGATTTTAGGAGCTAAGACCATGAGGCATGATGCCACAATCGGTTTCCCAGCTGACCATGTAGGAGCTAGAGATTTTGATGCTGCTCTTCCTAGATTGGTAGAGGGATGCAGAGCTGTTACTGAATATGCTCAGCAGTTTGGCATTAAGACCATGATAGAAAATCACGGATATTTCTGCCAAGACAGTGATAGAGTAGAAAAGCTAATTAACCAAGTAAATCATCCAAACTTTGGATTACTAGTGGATATGGGTAACTTTGTATGTGTAGATGAGGCGCCGGAAAAAGCTATAGGAAAGCTGATGCCTTATGCATTTCATGTTCATGCTAAAGATTTTCATATAAAATCCGGTATGCTGCCTGATCCCGGTGAAGGCTGGTTCAAGTCTAGAGGAGGTAATTACTTAAGAGGAGCTATAATAGGACATGGAGATGTTCCTATACTTCAATGTATGAAAATAATGAAGGATTCAGGCTATAATGGAGTATTATCCATAGAATTTGAGGGCATGGAGGATCCCATTTTAGCTGTAAGAATAGGACTTCAAAACTTGAGGAAATATTTAGAAATCATATAAGTAAAGGCTTATGAAACCCATTATAAAGAAGATATATAACGGAAATAATGATTTTCAGTGAATTTGAGCAATGGGCCCCTGGCATTAATACAACCTTGTCTGTGCAGCTTCCATTATGCTTTATGAGATAGTCAGACAGCGAAATTTAATTAAAAAAATTTTTTTGGAAACAATACGAAATTAAGAAGGATATTTTACAGTTATATAGAATATATATATAATATCGTAACATTTTCGTAAAAAGTTCGAAATAGAACTTTAACAGACAGGCTGTCTGGAATGGAGGATTATTATG
>ERZ773359.3623-NODE-3623-length-17419-cov-8.619385_pt1 | contig 17419 bp, 24 predicted proteins | sample MGYA00374955_ERZ773359 | MGnify/ENA primary metagenome ERZ773359 (study PRJEB29098, sample SAMN04486028) | biogas fermenter metagenome | study: EMG produced TPA metagenomics assembly of the Biogas fermentation microbial communities from Germany - Plant 4 DNA1... | reverse complement strand
TATTCAACTCTCTGGCTGCACACCTGATGAAGTGGTTCGCTCCTGCCTTGCTTGCCCCATATGCAAAGGTACTGGTCTTAGGTATCATACCAGTGTCACTGGTAATAGCCAGGAATACCTTCCTCTTACCGTTGTTATCAAAAGCTCTGACAAAAGCCTGAAGTAATAGATAATTGCTGGTTAAATTGGTTGCTATTGTCTTGTTGAAGTTGTCTAAGGTGTAATCCTCTATCTTGCCAAGGATATTCACACCTGCACTGTTAATGATAGCATCAAGCTCGCCAAACTCACCCTTAATAATATCCATCTGCTGTGCCACTTCTTTCTCAGAAGTCACATCACAATAATGCCTATGGAATTCCTCGTGGTTGAAATCAATATCTACTGCCACAACTGTGTGTCCTTCATCCTGAAACTTCTTAGCTATTGCATATCCAATGTTACCTTTTCTGCCTGCACCTACAACTAATACTACCATATTACACCAACCCCTCCTCATATTCCTTCTTAGCCTGATACAGTGCCTTTCTGTCTGCATCAGGTAGTTCCTTCAGGATAACCAGCTCAAAGTTGTCTGCACCGTACTTGTCATATTCTTCTTGAAGTGCCTTGTTTGAGTGCTTGCCTTCCTTCAACCACTTCATGTAGTCTCGGTAGACTACCTCAATCTGTGCTGAAGCTCCGTAGAACTCTTTGCCAGTAGCTTGGCTGACAATCTTAAATACTCCCTTGGTTTTCTGTTTTGCCATTGTTTAATTCCTCCTTAATATTTAGTAACATAGCCTGCAGGTGTTCCTGCCTGCTTTGTTCCCCATCATAGTTATCCTCGTCTAAACAGAGGATACCGTAAACTGCATAAGCTGCAATATCCATTAAGGTGTCTCTCACAGACTCTCCCTTAACTTGTGGTTGCTTGCCCTTCCATACAAGCTCCCTCAATCTGCCTTCCTTAATCATCAGCTTGATATAAATACCTACCAACCCAGTTCTCTTCCAGGTCTCGCCATAATCACTGGTCTTGTCTCCCCTGGCTAGGTTGTAGATGTCGTTAAGAACCTCTCTGAAGGCTTTACTGTAGTACTCTCGTTCGTGCTTCTCCTTGGTAAGTTCCCAGCCACAAGCCATACATACACCTTCCACCAAGCTGTAACCACACTCTGGACAAAGTGACATTCTCTTCACCTCCTAATTAAGGATATCTGTCTAACTCCCAATCAACCCTATCGTTTGTCTCCGTTCGGTAAATAAATGTTCTCACCGTTGAACCACTGGTTACCTAATACCTTCTCAACCACGTCGGCAATATCTGCAGGTTTGATTGTTCCTCTGTACAGGTCTGCCACCTGTTCCATGGTGAACCCTCGTTCCATCAGTAACTTATTCTGCACTCTCTTGGTCAATGGTGTTCCCCATACGTTGCCTGGGTGAAGCCCCACAATGGTATATTCGCCTGGATGATGTAGGTTCAGGTCGTAACCCATGCAAGCTATATAGTGTGCCAAACCTGCCTTGCTGGCACAGTATATGGCACCGTTGGTAGCGTGCTTCCTGCTCCACAGTGAACCCAGGTGGATAATCGTCTTCACCCATGGAGTACCTGCTGTTGCCTTTACAAAGTCGCTTGTAAGAACTGCTGCCCCTGTCAAGTTGACAGATATTACCTTGTTAGCCTTCTCCCAATCCCACTCTCCAGGCTTGGCTGTGTCTGTTACTCCTGCAGTGTTTACCATTACCTGGCAATCATCTGGGAAGGGATACCCATCACGGATATCCCAATTATCATCAGGTGTAATCACTACGAACCCCAAGTCCTCCAGTTTGTTCTTGATTGCCTCAGATATGCTTCCAGGTCTTACTTTAGTTACGAACGCTTTCTGCATTGATGTATACCTCCTTCGCATCAAATTCCACAAGGTGGTTGTTGTCCATTTCCACCACTACAATTCCTCTATGTGGGATGTATTCCACAAACTTGCCCATCCCTAATGGTGTCTCTACGTTACCTGCTGTTACGTCGTACATGCTTCATTACCTCCTCTAATTTGTTTATTCTGGTTACACCCTCTGCAAGTTCCTTACCAACGTTGTACGGTCTGGTGATAAGATAGCAAGGCACTCCAAGTCTGGAAATAGTATTGGCATTGTCTACCACGTCGTCAATGAAAAACTCAATCCTGTCTTTTCCAAACTCCCTTATTAATCGCTCCTCTTTCTTCTCATCAAATATGATAGAGTCATAAGGAAGGTTGTTGTTCTCAAGCCACTCCATTGTGTCAGCAAAGATACGTTTGTATTGCTCGTATGGTCTGGCTGTCAGTAACATAATCTTGTAGCCCTGCTCCCTCAACCATGTAAGCATTTCCTTGGCACCCTCACACACTGGGATGAACCTCTTCTGTCCTGTCTGACGGTACTTGTCTTTCAGCTTCATGCCTACCTCGGTTGATATCCCTAGACATCCATATATGTCGTAGCTGTCAACCATATCCATGGTGTAGTTTGTACCAAGCTCCTTGTTGATAAAGTCCACGAACGAACGTGGGTAATCAGCTAGCACACCGTCTATATCAACTCCTACAACTCTATCTTTGCCAGCCTTGATTGTATCCATAATTTCCTGTTTGTGTCGCTGCACCACGACGTTGGATTTACGGTAGTACTCTTCTTCTATATCTTCAGGTGTGAACCCATGCAACTGGCATAGACACATCCAATATTTGAGACAATCCACCAGTTCCTCCAGTGTGTTGGACTTAATCTCTGGCTTGTTCTCTTTCCTATGGATTTTCCAGTTGACGGTATCCAGAACTTCACTTACCTCCCTGTGCAACGCCAATGTATAGAAGTTGTTCCACTTCTGAAATTCCTCCTTATTGTCTCTAATGGTCTCAAAATCCACCAATTTCTTATTGAATTCGGCTTGGTTCTCCCATATGCTATTGAAATCTACCATTTGCTCAACCTCCTCAAAGTTTCATAATATGAATGATGTGCCAGGAACTTCCTATTCCAACTACCCCATCTACCAAGCAGGATAACCCTGTCATCAGGTGAACGGTAGTTCGTGTCCACTACCTTCTTGATAGTGAAGTCTCCTCCTTGCTTTACTTCTGTCCACTCAACTCCAAACACCCTACTGTAACGGTACCAGTTGACATTTTCGTCAATGTTGTATACCACCTGGTTATCACCTGGTAATATAGGTGTCGGAAACGGTCTGCCCTTGACAGCTTGCACCTCAACGTACTCACACTTGGCTTCTGGGAACAGTACTGGCAACGGTATCGTGCTGATTACCTTGTCGTATCTCTCCAGCAAGCTCCCCATCATACTTGGCACAATCTTCAGGTGCTGAATATTCTTGCCATACCTGTGCAACAGAATGTCATATGCATCCTGGAAGTTGTACACAATGTTGTATGCTGGCAGGTCTACAAGTGAGTTATTCAGTGGTGTGCCCAGTTTTCGGCTATACTGTTCGTGTGGCAACTCACCGTCTCTGCAGCCTATGATATAATTGCAAACAATTTTAGGTTCAAGAGGCAAGCCACAGCTATCATGCAGATAATGCAACCCAGGATTGTTGCTGGCTCCCTCACGTGGGTTCTTATCGAACAAGGTATATTCAATGTTGTTCTCTGCCAATGCCTTGGCTGCAAGTAATCCTGCCATGCCTGCCCCTAATATTGCTACCTTCATTACTTTCCTCCTTCCTTAATTCTTAGATAAACAACTATGCAAGTGGTCTCTTCTCCATGCACCTGTAACTTGATGTCATACACCCATTTGTCATTGCAGAAATCATTTACCCTCTCTTCTAACTCCTCAAGGCTGGTGCTACGGAAGAGTTTGATACCAGGCTTACTCACTGTTATTGACACGGTTCACCTCCCCCTTTCTGAATAATACCTTAACAGTTTTCCTCCCCCATGCATATGCCTCATCATGAGTGTAAAAGAATAGGTCAATCAAGTCTGTTCTCCTCCTGATAGCTCCCCCAGTGTCTTCGGCTATCCCCCATCCATACCCCTCAATGTACATGATTGTACCGTATGGAATGATTTTGGGATTGACGGCAACCACCCCAGGTCTTGGTCTGGTACCTGTTGCCGTCGTATCTGGTGAACCATCATGATTGAGTCCAGTCCTGTCATCAAAAGGTGAGTAGCCAGTTGCCTCAAATTCGAAAATCTCGAACTGGTCTTCGAACTCCTCAACCCTCTGCTTTAGCTTATTCAATTCATCCTCAAGTCTACCCCTATCTTTCTGAAGTTTTTCAAATTTTTCCAATAATTGTTCATACTGGTCATCGTCGGTGTCATCTTCACCCTCGGTCTCAAGCTCTGCAAGTCTATTGTTGGTGTCAGCTAGCTCTTGCTTAAGAACCCCAACCGTCTTGGTCAGGATTATCACTGCTACCACCAGCACTACTGTCAATATCTTCCTCACCACTGGTCTTCCAACCTCCTTCTCTCAGTATCTCAATAAAGGCAGGTTGTTTAACATATCCTCGTGAACCTTTACCTATCATACCGTTCTTGGCTAGGAACTTGAGATACCTTCTAACTGTGCTGCTGTCCAGGTCGCACAGGTCTTCAAGGTCTTTACCAATGACGTAACTGTATTGTAAGAACACCCTCGCAACTTCCTGGTTCTGTTTCAAGAACTTCAGCACACTGTCTTTAGCCTTCATTGCAGCTCGCTCCTGCTCCCTTATCTGTTGACTCAAATCCCAGTAACCCAGAGAAGGTTTCTTGAACACCTGGTTCAGGAAATCGTAAGCAAACTGCACGTGTTCAGGCTTAACAATAACCCTCACACCATCTTCGGTACTGTACATCCTGCAGGCTATTGCCACTGCTAATCTTGCCAGCTTGATACGTTGGTTGGCTCCTTCTACCAGTGGAACATGGCTAACATAGTCTCGTGCCATCTGTTTGGCTAAACTCAACGTCAAGGTGGTTGCCTCATCAGTGAAGTGAATATTCTCCTCTGTTCGGCTCCAAGCCCACAGTACCAGTTGTTTACATAAGTCGTAGGTGTAGATATGAGGCACTTGCCCTATCTCACTGGTGTGTCTGTTTATCAAGTCCATGCTGACTTCCTCACTGGCACAACTCACCACGAATTCAAACCTAGCAACGTCTTCGTTCTTACCTATAAGCTCCTGCACTGCCTCAACTCCGAACCCATATTGTCTCAATGCTTTCCCAGTTCTGGTGTTGGATATCCACAGCAACCTTGTTCTAGCATGAGTCCTCTCCTGGTGAATTTTAACAATCTCAGCCACACCACTGGAACGTACCCCTGACATGTTACCTATTGCTTCTTCTGACAACCCTGAAGCTTCATCTATGATAACCAACCGTCTATCATTAAGTGGTATTTTACCCCAGGATACGAACCAACGTTTCTGTGTTTGTTGCATACCACCTATCAGTCCTGCGAATGTCGTGTTCTCACCTGTAACGAATTCGCCTAACTTGTAGTGGTTCATGATTGACTGTGCTGTCTCTGACTTACCTGTTCTGGTGTCTCCTATAATCAATCCTTCTACCCAGCCCCTTGGCACCAACTGGTCTTGGAACCTGAAGGCAAGCACACTGTGATAAACCAAGTCTACTGCCATCAGAACATCTTCCCTACCATATATATGAGTGACGTTATTGGTTAGGTCATGGTAAATCTCCTTAAACTTTTCGGCAACCGTCTGCCCCTCTACAGGCTGGAATATCTTTAGTCGCTCGTGCTTGTCAGGTGTCATTTTGAAGCTTGATACGTTGTCTTGGCTCGGCTCTGCTTCTGATATCAGGTGGGTTACATACTGATGTCTTGGGTCGGTGATTGTAACCCCTTTCATACGGTAACTCATGTTCGCCTGCAACCCATGCCCTATCACGTATGCAATCCTGGTGGTGTAAGGTCTGTCAACTGCTGAGAAGTCAAGCTCTGGTTGTAGGATAACTTCCTCAAGGTTACCCTGCTCTACCACCTCTACATGAAATGCATTGCAGGCTTTAGGTATGCCAGCCTTACCTTTAACCACTGTTGCTTGCTGTGCGTCTGTACAGTCTATCAACTGTAGTATGCTCCTGTCGTCGTCTTTGAAGGTAACTGTACGTTCTCCACCGTTCACACCCACCACACACATGGCACACTTATTACCATTGTCTGGAGTGCAACTAATCTTGAGTTTCTTTGGGTATCCATATGGTCCAATGTCCTTACCTGACACCATTACATCCATGCATATCTTCTTGTCAATGTAGTCTGCATGACTCGCCTGAGACAGATGAACCTTTATCGGCTTGCTTGGGTCAGTCTCTGGTTCCTCATTCCCAGGTACATAGGTGTGTGCCTTCTGGATAACCAGGTCAAGGTCTTCTTTGGTATGCCCTAATGCTACAAAGTAGTCTGTAATGTCTCCGTCTGGTGGGTCAACGATAGGTAACTTGATTATTTTAACCTGCTTGGCTATACCGTACAGGTTCCTTGCTACCTTCTCAGCTCCTGCCTGTCCTGCCTTGTCAATATCATAACATATCAGCACTGTTTTATCCTTGAATAGGCTGTTCCATTGTGCCCTCCAGGTATTAGCTCCTCCTGTGGTAGTCATAGCATTGTAACCCATCTGGATAGCTAACAGGCAATCCATTTCACCTTCTGTCAGGAGAATGGTATCGTGCTTGATATTTTCAATAGGGAATAACCTCGCTGAACCAGAACCCGTTTTGAAGCTTATCATCTTTGCCTTGCCCTTAGCTTCAGGTGAATAACGTCTAATGTTGACACATCTACCTTTGCTGTCGTATATAGGTATCGTGATACGCTCCACGTCGTAACCTATCTTATATTTCTCAATGGTCTCCTTCCTTAAACCACGCTTGTTTAACAGAAAGTGCAACATCTTGGCAGATTGCATTAATATCCTGTGAGACTTCATTACCTCACGTTCGTCTATGCACTCGGTCTCCTCTTCCTCAAAGTCTAGTGTTTCTGCTTGTGGGTTCTTCTCTGGCTCGCTTTGTGGTCTGATACCATACTTCTTCTCTATGGCACGTACCATACGTCGGAAGTCTGTTTTCTCATAACCCTCGGCAATACGGTAGAACTCATACTCGTCTCCACCTATATCACAAGCATGGCAATAGAACCTACCAGTTTCAATGTTTATGCTCATGGACTCTCGGTTATCGTCGTGCCACGGACACTTAACAGCACATTCGCCTTCTTGGTTTGGATTAAGATTGGTAAAGTAGTTGCTGTAAAAATTTTCAGCCCATTGCCTTCGCTCCATGCTATACCTCCTCTCCACTATAGTATATTGTGTCGAATACCGATTTAACCCTCATGTTTTTCTATGGTCATATAAGGCTTGAGAGTCTCAGTTAGTTCATCTGGATAACCCTCCTGGTATACAACTCTCTTAACACCTGCATTCAACAGCAACTTAGCACACATGAAGCAAGGCTGGTGGGTACAGTAAACCGTGGAACCTTCAGTACTAACCCCATGCAATGCAGCTTGGGCAATGGCATTTGCTTCTGCGTGAACTGCCCTACACAACTCGTGCCTCTCACCTGAAGGAATACCTGTCCTCATGCAGGTCTTGCAGTGTTCAACCCCTCTGGCTGCACCGTTATACCCTGTAGATAATACATGGCTGTCTTTAACAAGCACAGCCCCTACTTGACGTCTCAGGCAGGTAGAACGTTCGGCTACCACCCTTGCCATCTTCATAAAATAAGTGTCAATATCTGGTCTCATGAAATCTCCTCCTTTTAACAAAATTAGGGAAGGAAGGCTGTGCCTCCCTCCCCTACCGTGACAGGTTCTTATTAGAATGGTAACCCTTCATCGTCTGAGGAACTGTCTCCGTCGTAAGGCTTCAGGTTCTGAACGTCTTCCCTTTCCTTACCTTGCCACTCCCTGTGTCCTACCACAGCAACGCACTTTCTGCCAAGCAGGTCGTCAAAATCCACCTCTGTGACTGACTTCGGAACCTCATATCCAAAGGTCTCAAGTGTCTCCTTAATCTTCCACATGGTGGAAGGCATCACAGGAAGATTGTAGAACAACTGTCTACCCTTGTGCTCACCTTCTGCCACCTTGAGTACCAGAACGTACATGTCATCTCCGTTCCTGGTCTCCTTGAGATTGACGTCGAATAGGAAACAAGGGTATTCTCCTTTCGGCAACAACTCAAACCCATCACTCACATTACTGAAATCAAATTTAGCTTTCATTATGCTTTACCTCCTTTATAATTTGGTCGATATAATCAGGAACCTCAATAGCTCCATCTGTGATTTTGTTGAAGATATGGAACATGGTCGGCTCCAATAATCCTGTGCCTAACTTGCCACTTCTGTCCTTTGCCAAGTATTTGCCCTTCGGCTGTGTCAACAGTTTACGGACACCCTTCTCTTCAGATACAAACATGTAACCTACCACATCCACGTATCCCATAACATCAGTTGCTAGTTTAGGTGTCAGGTCAGGCATAACCTTAACACTGCCGTCTGTCTCGTCTTTTCTTTCACTTGCCAAGCAGGTGAATACTACGTTCATTGGCAGGTCTCTAAAGGCTCTTACTAGCTTACGCAACTGTTGTGTGTTCTTGCCATAGTCCTGCAGGATAGGTGTGTCACGGTCGAACTTGTCATCCCTCTTTGGGTCTGACAGTATCTCATCCATGGACATACGTTGTATCTCACTCAAACTGTCAAGCACAACGGTCTGTCTGTCGTGTTGTCCACTTTTGAGATACCAGAATATCTCCTGCAACTCCTTAATGCTGTCTGGTCGGAACGTCTTGATATCCAGCTTCTTGTGGAAATCTTTGAACTTGTTCAAACATAGTGTGCCACCCTCACAGTTAATAATCAGTGGTTTGGGTGATAATGCTGCTGCAGTGGTCTTGCCTACACCTGGGTCAGAATACAGGAGAACCTTCGCTGTAACTGGAACCTCCTCAATGTTGGCAATCCTGTTCTGCAGTCTTTCTAATACCTTCTTGTCCACTTAACTCCCTCCTTATTGTTTAATTTCATCGAATTTGATTTCCCTTGGAACATACTCCTTCTTGATGACGTCATACAGTAACATTTTCACCTCCCCATGTTTAGCAAGGACAATTGCCACTGCCAGCACGTTCAAAACTGCATTTCCACTAAGCAATATCCAGTCATCTTTCTCGTGATTAGCTAGCATGCCCTTGAACTCACTCAGAAGTCTCTCTACGTTGAATATATTGACTCTACCCACTGTTAATGGGATAAGCTCACCGTATGACTTGGCTGCATCAAAATCATGTCCTGCTGAATTAACTATCCAAACTTTGCTCATCCATCATCAACTCCTCCCTTCACTAACAGTATATCGATTAATCCTGCTTGCAACCCCCATGGATATCAAAATTATTCTCAATGTAGAAATCATCCTTGATACCCTTGCTCTCCATGATACACAACTCACGATATGGGCAATCCCAGGAACAATCTCTGGTTGCATTACGGTACACCCTGCACCCTCTCATGTCCTTAGACATTTCATACAGTTCGTTTTTGATGTTCTCAAGCTCCTCTGGTGTACGATAAACTCTATGTCTCTTGAAGAACGGTTTTGAGTTCTCCTTCAGGTAGTTAAGGATGTCCACATAGTCATTAGGATTGAGTCTGTTGTCCTTAATCGCCTGGAGATAGGTATCTACGTCTGTGTCAATGCTCTTAGCCTTGCTCAATCCTCCACTCTTAAGCAACTGGGGAACCGTCGGTAGCTTGGTACGAACAAGATTGAATATAATGCCAGACACAGCTCCATAATCACCTAACATCTCAGCCAATGCCCACAGGTAGTAGTTTGCCTGTTCGTCAAGAACAAGGTTCTCTTCATACTTATCCAAGTCAATACTGGTAAACTTGTGGTCAACCAACCACAACTCTCCTGTGCCATCTTCCACTACCAGGTCAAACACTCCCTGTAGGTCGGTCATAGACTTGTAACCTTTTGCTGTCGGTATTGCTACCTGGAAGTGTTCTTCCACTGCATGGATTTTTAGGTCATCTCCTGCCTTATTATAATGGTCGATATAACGCTTCACCAGTTGCTCGGCTTGGTCTCTTACCTCCTGGTACTCAATCATTTCCTCCTGGAACATATCCTTGGTCTGTTCACGCCAATAGTTTTCACTGGCTTGTTGCAGGTCTTCCCCTTTGTAGTATGCTTCCAGTAATGCATGTCCATAGTTACCCAGGTCAATCTTCTTGACACGTTCCTTCGGAACTAACCCTCTCACGTAACGATAGTACCACTTCTGTCTACACCTCTTCCATGATTTTAACTGGGTGTAGCTCACTACGTTCTTTGACATCAAATAACCCTCCATTCTCTTAATTTTCCATTACATACACCACAGGTGTGATGCCTACCTCCATACTTAAGTCTTCTGCTTCTCTCGTACCTTATACCACAATCATTACATACGTATTCCCAGTTGACTTTAGCTCTGCCCTTTGAGTACCTGGACACGTTACCACCCTTGGCTTGAATGTCTCTCATTTTCCTCATGAAGGCTTCGCCATGTCCCCTAATCTGCAGGTGTATCATTTCATGCAGCAAAACGCTCTTGGTCTCCTCCCAACCGTATTTCTCAGCATAGGGATAGGATATCCTAATGAGTCTCTCGTGTGGATAGCACAACCCTGCAGTAGTAGACATCCTATTGCTATATTCTATTGTGACTAGGTTTGTTGGAGGCAACTCATTGTTGAAGAACCTTTTGTTGTACTCGGTGTACACCTCATACAACTTACTTATCTCCACTGTCGTTACCCTCCCAATCAGGCAAGACTTCCAGTTCCTTGATTAGGTCTTCCGTCTTAGCACTAAGTCGCTCAAAAGCTTCTCGACATATCTCACCCCTGCCGTAAGCTCTTCCTATTCTGTTCTTAAAGAACCCCAGTTCCTGGAGTCCACCCTCTTTCAAGGTCTTCATGTTACCCCTCCTCTCTACAGTATTGGATAGGTATCTCCACCATCCTACTTCATTATATCAAAACGCCAAGTGGTTAACCCCAGTTTTTCTGAATTTTTTGCAAAAATTTACCTCCTCTCCTGGGAGAGAAGGTAAATTGGCACAGTGCCTTACTCACCTTTCAGTGAATTGAGAAACTTCAATGCCTTAGAGTCTTCACCCTCAAACGTAACGGTGGCTTTATAATAGTCTCCTTCGGCTCCCTTGTAGTCCAAGTCGTGGGCAATTCGGTGTGCCCATCTGCCAACATTAGCAATTTCCTCTGTAGGTGGATTGTTCAAATGGTCGTATTCGGCATACCTTGTAACCAGTTCCACCAATATCTCCAGGTCTTGCTTCAATGCATCTGACTCAACCATAGGCTCCAACTCCTCAACATACTTGATGATTGCACCTGCTGTAGCTTGTGCTTCCCTAGTGCCAGCCATACGGTATTCTTGGAAGTAACACACTAAACCATTCATCTCAGAGTGTATCCTGCCAATAAGTTCCTCTACCTTCTGTGCATCACTGGTGTCGTGGAGAACATCCTCCACATTGAAGTCTTTCTTGTTACATCCCGTAACCAGGAGGAGTGCCATAATCAGCACTCCCATAACTAACATCATCTTTCTCATAATCCAATACCTCCTTATAATCTGAAAATCTGTCTCAAGTCGTCTGTTGTCAGTTGTCCGTTGACTATCGCATCAAAGCTCTCACCCTTTATTTCCAGCAACTTCTCAATGTATTCCTCTACGGTTCCACGTGCCACCATGTTTACAATGGTTACGCTGTTCTTCTGCCCCATCCTGTGCAAACGGTCTTCAGCCTGTGCATTGATTGCAGGTGTCCAGTGTCTATCCAGGAATACGGCAATGTCTGCTGCAGTCCAGGTTAGTCCATGTGCTGCTGCTTCGATAGTTGCAAGCATCACCCTCACGTCGTCCTTCTCCTGAAAATCTTTTGTAGCCTGGTGTCTGTCTTCTTGCTTGACTGCACCTGTAACAGCAACCCATTTGATACCTGCTTCATCCAGTTGCTTGCTGAACAATTCTATTGCTCTACGGAATTGGCTGAATACCACTATCTTATGTCCAGCTATGTTGTCCTGTATCAGCTCCATTAATGCCTCAAACTTGGCACTCTCGGCAACCTCATCTGACAGCAACTGTGTAGATACGGCAATCTGTCTCAATCTGGTAATCTGTGCAATCACCACTGGTGCTGCAATGGTCTCTCCGTTTGACAGTGTAGCTATGGCATCACGCTCCATGCTCTTATAAATCTTAGCTTGCTTGCCTGTAAGCTCAACCAGGAACCTTTGGTGTATCTTGTCAGGCAACTCGGTAAGAACCTCTTTCTTGGTTCGTCTAAGCATAATAGGTGCCAACAGTCTCTTGAGTTCTTCCTGCTGCTCTGGTGTACCCATACCTATCTCCTTACCCCAACCATTGTCGGTTATAGTGCAGTACCTCTCCACGAACCTCCAGTAGCTCCTGAACTTGTCAGGATACAGTCTGTGTAATAGGCTCCACAACTCATCAGGTCTGTTCAGCATTGGAGTACCTGTTAACAGGAATATACGGTCGGCTTTAATCTTGTTAATAGCCTTGGTCTGTTGTGCCTTCCTATTTTTAATCTTGTGTGCCTCATCCAGCACCAACACATCCCAGTGCATTTTCTGCAGTTCCTCGTGTAATCTCATTGACTCATAGTTGATAATCAGGTACATCCCCTGGAACTCCTGGATAGCCTTCTCACGTTTGGCTCTGGCTCCGTCAACCACCACTGCCTTGCTGTCAGTCCACTTACCAACCTCGTCATACCAGTTCCACTTCAAACTGTTCGGACAAACAACCAAGACTCTCTTGGCTCCCAGCTCCTCACATGCTGTAATTGTCTGCAACGTCTTACCTGTACCCATATCATCTGCCAGAATGCACTTACCAGTTGTGCTCAAGAAGTTAGCTCCCACTCTCTGGTAGTTTCTAAGCTTGTCGGCAAACGGAACGTTGATGTCAACGTCTTTAATTTCCTTCAACTCCAACAACTTCATCCTGTTACGCTCGATACGTTTAATGTGTTCCTTAACATCAGGTGCCACTCTAAGGTTAGGGAAGGTTGACACTAACTGGTCAACCGTTTCTTTCTCAATTGGGTACTCCCAAACCTTCACCTGTCCGTTCCACTTCCAACCAGGAACAGACTTGGCAAGCTCCTTCTCATCAAAGGCACATTTCAGTGCCAATTTATTATCCCACATTAGCAATACAGCCATCTTCCAACACCTCTTTAATCTTCTTCTTAGCCTTGATGAATATCCTGCTTATCTGTGACTGTGACAGGTTCAACCTCAAGGATATCTCTTTCTGAGAATAACCCTGCACGGTCAATAACACAACCTCGTGTTCTTGGTTTGTCAGAACTGAACTGAACCTTTGGAGACTACCAATGTATTCTTCCTCTGGGTTGCAACTCTCATCAGCCACATCATATTCCATCTCATCTATACTATCGCACACGTTGTGCTTGGTGAGTTCCTTGAGTATCTCATTCTTCATAACCTTGTAGGCATAAGTGCTAAACGTGAACCCCAAGTTGTCCTTATAATTTTGACTTGCCTTGTACAATCCTATAAGTGCAAGTTGCTTGATATCCTCCATGTCAACGATTGTGTTTGGTGTAAACTTAGAAGCAATATGGTGTACCATACGTATGTTCTCTTCAAATATCCTCACAATAATTTCCTCCCATTATAATATTCAATTTTCAAGTGACATTTCCAGTGAGTCCGTGGGTAAACCCCAGTTTCGGTATCCCTCCTGGATGATTTCATAGTAACCTGCCCTCGGTGGACTGACCTCAAAGTGTTTGTGCATTTTATAAGTCATTGCATGTATCTTACCCATCCCTCTGGCTTCCACCTGTACGGTGTCTCGGTAATACAAATTGGGATACCCTTCGTACCTGTCCAGTGCCTTCAGGTCTCTCTTGCTAATCCTGTACAATGCTCCGTACACTCGGTCTTTCTTATCTGCCTTCTCAACTGTAGCAACCCCTCTTCTGTACGTGAGTCGGTAGCCATGCAGGATGGCTTGTGTCAATGGCTCTGCATCTGGGCAACGTCTCAGCATTTGCTCCAGGTGCAGGTTGCTACCGTATGCAAAATATATCATCTTTATTCCTCCTTCTGACCTGTCATCATCAGGCTGGGCAGGTCATTTCCCAGCTACCACCTGCCAGTATCCACCAACAGGTGGTTTCGACATCTTATTGGGAATTCCTGACGTTGTACACTGTTGACTTGCTAATCCCGAACTCTTCTGCAACCTCGGCAACGCTCTTGCCTTCTGCCAGTCTCTCAAGAATGAGTCTGTTACGTTCCTCAATAGTGAGTTCCTGTTCTGTTTCAGGTTCAGGCTGGTTGTTAGCTAACCTCCCAATCCACTTCTTCTTACGTTCGTTCAGCTCTGCTCTGCTACCTTCCATCTCTTCCAAAACCTCAAACCTGAAAATCTCAGGGTTACGGTCGTGCCTGTCTGCTTCCTCTTGGATTGCTTTCGGTGCCTTACCTTTGGTTACCCAGTTCATGTAGTCTCTGAAGGCTATCTCAATTTGACTGCTGGCACCTACATAATAGAAGTCTGGGTTACGGTCTGTCACTACCTTGAACACTCCACTTGTCTTGGTTACTGGTGCTGGTGCTTCGGTCTGCTCTGGGTTAGAACAAGCCACCTCTTCGATGAAGTTACCATTTTCATCCTCACCGTCTTCCATCATAATTAGTCTGCCCGTCCTTGGGTTGTATTCTGCCACTAGTCTGCCAGTCTCGGTGTGGTAGGCTCTGTAGCCTTCCCACTCCACCTTACACTTACCTATACTTTCAACCATCTCGGTTAGTTCTTTGATTGTCATTCTGATTTCCTCCTTATTATTTGGTTCTGGGCTGTTGCCCTGTCGGTAATCTAATTTTACCTGAAAGTCGGTTTGAAGTCACATCTATTAACAGCTCGTTTTCACCGTTTACCTGCCATGTTCACGTGTCCACTTCCTTAATGCTAATCTTTTCAGACTTTTTCAAACTTTTTCAAACTTCTTCAAAAACTTCCACTGCACTCTTAGGTATCCATCCTTCATACTCAATCTGCTCAATCATCTTCCTAATTGCCTCAACGTCTTCTGGGTGCTGTGGGATATGGTAATGCTTGCCACATTCTGGTCCAATTCCGTACAACACACTCACTGGGTGGGTCAACCGTCTTCCACAATGTCTGCAGGTGCTAGTTGGTGTAGCCAATGCATGCCCTTTTATTAGATAAGCTCTTTCTGTTTCGTGCTTGATTGTTGCCTGCAACTCTCTGGGTGTGCCTATCTTCCTTGCGAACCATTGCCTAAGGTATATCCTTGCCTGCCTGGTCTCAGGTGGTTGTAGCTCTGCCCTCCTCCTGATGAATATGGCTCCTAGGTCATCCCGTATCAACTCTCGGTCTTCTGGATGTTCCTCAAAGTGTTTCTTCAACCACCGTGCTACCTTCATCAGCTCTTCTAAGTTCCTGGCTTGCAGCATTTCCGTTTCAGCCTTGTTATACACTTTCAGTGTACACATCTTATTCACCTCCTGCCATCATTTTAATAACTCCAACTCTCAGCAACTCATGGATGAATTCTTTGGCATTGCTGTATTGTATCTTACTGCCATCCCACACCTCACAACGTCTTGCTACTCCTGCCATGTATTCGTCTCGGCTCTGTGGTAGCCACATGTCAAGCTTCATTGCTGACACCAGGTCTTCGTAGGTCTCGGCTTCAAACCTAGCACCGTCTTCACATATTATTTTAATCATCTTCACCGTCTCCCTTCATAATTAATCTGCCCGTCCTTGGGTTGTATTCTGCCACTAGTCTGCCAGTCTCGGTGTGGTAGGCTCTGTAGCCTTCCCACTCCACCTTACACTTACCTATACTTTCAACCATCTCGGTTAGTTCTTTGATTGTCATTGTATCGCCTCTTCCTTATTATTTAGCCTGCCTCATCAGTGGTGGGAGGCTATCCCCACCAGACTTCCCCACCTGGGGAAGTTTCGGCTGTTAGCTTGCCAATGCTATGTTGTATTTTTTTAGCTAACTCTCTGCGACGCTTATTCATGTAGCTGATTGCCTCCTGCTGCAATTCGTCGGCTCCCATCCAACCGTATCCTCTGATAACCTTCTTGAAGTTGAACCAGTCGGTTGCACCTTTCTTCAGTTGGATTGTTCCGTTGACAGCTCTCTCAACCATCATCTGAGTGAGCACTATCCAGCTCAAGATTTTCTGGTACTCTGTGCTTCCACCGTGCTGTCTGAATTCGATTGTTCCGTGTCTTCTGAAGCTTTGGCAATTCAACTTGATGTATCTGCTTGGATATACCCTGCTGATTATCTCGTCAACGCTCTTGGCATTCTGCAGTCGCTCTAGGTTTGTTCGTGGACTCTGACAGTATCTGTTGTTACTTCCACGTCTGCTCTTGGCTACCAATTCGTCTATGCAATCTTCGTATCTAGCATACATGCCATACAAGTTCTTGAATGTTCTCAATGAGAAGTCGTTTGCGTCGTGGTGAACGTGAATTCCGCAAGTTCTGTCAACCTTGGCTCCCACCTGGTTGAGTGCCTTGAGAACTTTCTCAAGCTGGTTGAAACCGTCTTGCCCTTTGAGGACTGGGCTTACAATCTCAAGTCCTTCATAACTTACACTACAGTCGGTAACTATCTTCCAGTGTGGTCTAGTTCTGTGGTTGTAGCCTTCCACGTAGCACTCTATTCCTTGTTCTCTCACAGCCTGGGCAACCTCGTCTGCGTATGCCCCACGTCTTTTGATTCTACCTAAGAAAAATTCAATCTCCACTCCAAATGTCCTCTGGTTGTTGAAGCCTGTATTCTTTTTCATTCTGATTTCCTCCTTATAATTTTCTGCTCTGCCATCTGGCTTAATCTTATTATACCTGATGTTTTAGAAAAAAAGCACATACTTTTTCAAAATTTTTGTGAAAAAGTGCAAAAACTTTTCGACATAATTCGACATTGAAAGTCGGCATGATTTGAAATTTCATCCTCCCAGGGTAAACGCTTTCCAAAAATATTTTCGTTCACCGTGAAAAAATTTACCCCAAACCCATTTTCAGGTGGGGAGGAGGAAATGGGTTTTAAGCCGATTTTCCATCTAGCCCAGTAATACCAGGCATTACAGGCATTATTTTTGTCTTTTGAAACCGATTTTCCACCTGTCAGGCACCTGGAAGAAGGTTGTCACAGCTAAAATTCACCTTGATTCAAGGTGTTTCAAGGTGAATCAAGGTGAAAAATTCAAGGTGTTTCAAGGTGAATCAAGGTGAATCAAGGTGAAACACTTTGAATGATAAACGC
>ERZ773359.3622-NODE-3622-length-17420-cov-12.253441_pt1 | contig 17420 bp, 14 predicted proteins | sample MGYA00374955_ERZ773359 | MGnify/ENA primary metagenome ERZ773359 (study PRJEB29098, sample SAMN04486028) | biogas fermenter metagenome | study: EMG produced TPA metagenomics assembly of the Biogas fermentation microbial communities from Germany - Plant 4 DNA1... | reverse complement strand
AACAAATTGTATTACATTTTTATACAATTTGTCCAACCTCCTAAGGGGGCCTTAACATACAATTACCCAATGCTACTTATAAAGTTAATGTTTTCTAAATATGACCTGTCAAATTATAGCAACTTTAACACTTGATAAATCTATATTCAAAAAACGCAGAATATTGTTAAATTAAGGTAACACTTTCTTCTATTCTGTGCGCTATATCGTTTACAAACTCAATGCGTTCATTACTTAAAAATCAAGCCATGAACTGTGAATGTATCCTGAAGTAAAGAAATTCTCATTTTTCTCTCCTGTCATTTTTATGTGTTTGCATGCCTGGTGAATACTAAAATTTAACTGTTTTTTCTTCATTAAGTTTTTTCTTTAAATCATTAATCCGATCTCTCAGCATTGCAGCTTTTTCAAACTCCAACTCTTTTGCAGCAGCCCTCATCTCAGCTGTCAGCTCTTCTATCATTTTTTCTACAGGAATATTATCATGATCAATAATAAATTCTTTTTCATCTTCAGCAACCTTTAAGGTTTCAAGGGTATCATGTATGCTTTTTTGAATTGTTCTTGGTGTAATTCCCATTTTTTTGTTGTATTCCATCTGAATATGCCTTCTTCTGTTGGTTTCACTGATGGCCTTTTCCATTGAATTTGTTACAGATTCAGCATACATAATAACCTTCCCGTTTACATTTCTTGCAGCTCTTCCAATGGTTTGTATCAGGGAAGTTTCAGAGCGTAAAAAGCCCTCCTTGTCGGCATCAAGGATTGCAACAAGCGAGACTTCAGGCAAATCAAGACCTTCTCTGAGAAGATTAATTCCAACCAGAACATCAAATTCACCCAACCGTAAATCCCTTATTATTTCCATGCGCTCAATGGTATCGATATCCGAATGAAGGTAACGTACTTTTATTCCAACATCCGAAAGATACTGGGTCAAGTCCTCTGCCATCCTTTTTGTAAGAGTAGTTACCAGAACCCGCTCATTCCGCTCAACCCTGATTCTGATTTCTTCCATTAAATCGTCAACCTGGCCCTTAACCGGTTTTACAACAACTTCAGGATCAACCAGTCCTGTTGGCCTGATAATCTGTTCAACAATAACTGCAGATTTTTCTTTTTCGTATTTTCCCGGTGTTGCACTTACATAAATAACCTGATTAATCTTTTGTTCAAACTCTGAAAACATAAGAGGCCTGTTGTCGAAAGCTGACGGAAGTCGGAATCCATATTCCACCAGGGTTTCTTTCCTTGACCGGTCCCCATTATACATTGCGCCAATCTGTGGAACGGTTACATGGGACTCGTCAATTACTACAAGAAAATCCTTCGGAAAATAATCAAGAAGGGTATATGGTGCGCTTCCAGGTTTTCTGCCACTAATGTGGCGGGAGTAGTTTTCTATCCCTGAGCAAAAACCTATCTCACGCATCATTTCCAGATCATACCTGGTCCTTTGCTCCAATCTCTGGGCTTCCAGAAGCTTGTTATTCTCCCTGAAATATTTCAACCTTTCTTCCAGTTCCTGTTCTATCGATTTAATTGCAACCTCCATCTTTGCCCTCGTGGTAGCATAGTGGGATGCGGGAAATACAGCGAAATATGTTCGTGTTCCTATAATTTCACCTGTAAGAGGGTCCACTTCGGTAAGCCTGTCTATCTCATCTCCAAAAAACTCCACTCTTATTATTGTACCCGAGGATGAAGCGGGGTAAATATCCAATACATCCCCTTTTACTCTGAATGTCCCTCTTCTGAAATCAATTTCATTACGTGTATATTGAATGTCTACAAGCTCTTTTATAACTTCATCCCTGTCCTTTTGCATACCTGGTCTTAAAGATACCATTAAATCGGTGTAATCTTCGGGGTCACCAAGGCCATATATACATGAAACACTGGCAACAATAATAACATCTCTTCTTTCAAATAATGCCGCCGTTGCCGAGTGCCTTAAATTATCAATTTCATCATTTATTGAGGAGTCTTTTTCAATATAAGTGTCGGTAGCAGGAACATATGCTTCGGGCTGATAGTAATCATAATAGCTTACAAAATACTCCACCGCATTATCGGGAAAAAACTCACGGAATTCTGAGCACAGCTGTGCGGCAAGAGTTTTGTTATGGGCAATTACCAGCGTTGGTTTTTGCACTCTTTCTATTACATTAGCTATTGTAAAGGTCTTACCCGATCCTGTAACACCAAGAAGGGTTTGATGGGTATTCCCTCTATTAATTGAATCTACCAGTTTATCTATTGCTCCGGGTTGATCTCCCGAAGGCTTATAATCGGATTTTATTCTGAATTCAGGCATATTTGACCTTCTTTTCTTTCATTGATTTTTAAATGTTTTGATTATGCAGGAAATTTCAAGGCGCTAATAAACAAAAAGACCATACATACCAAAAAGCATGCACAGTCCTGACCGCGTTTCTCATATTGCATAAATTACAAGATTTTATTTCAATAACAATGTTAAAATAATGGATGTTAATAGAAATAATACTACTGCAAATTTTGTGTATTTACTTAACATTGCATCAATAGTGCGACCCTTGTGCTTTCCAAAAAAGGTTTCAGCGCCACCAGCAATAGCACCACTAACACCGGCAGAACGTCCGGACTGCAACAAAACAATAGCAATTATTGCAATTGAAATTATTATATGCAAAATATTGACAATAATCTCCATTATTAACCCTCCATTAAATCTGTATCATTTAAACCCAGCGTTATTAATTTTAACATAAACAAATATTTAATACAAGTGCCTGTTTCTTTTGTGACAATGTCAATTTATTGCAGGATTTTTTCCTGGTATTTTTGCAAGTTTCGGCTTCCCCAGCTGAATAACACAGTTCTTGCAAAGGAAGCGTTTGATTCGGGAGATGCACAGTACCTGTAAAAAACAACTTCTTTTCATAGTTTATAGAGTATTTCAAATAACTTACGCTATCTGCTGTTCTCCTGCACTTCCTGGAAAAAATTCATTTTGCTGTACTTTTTCTCTAATCTGTCGTCAACATATCGGTCAACAATTTCTGTGAAATTTTTCAAAACATCGGGTGAAAGTTCGAATCCAAATGCTTTACGTGGTTCTGCACATAGCACATAAATCAAGGCTTTTGCAGTACCTGCTTTTACCTGGATAACATTTTTAAGTCCTGTATTGCATTTTTCACAAACAAATCCACAGCGATCAAAACTAAAATAAATATCATCTATTTCCCTGGTACCACATAAACAGCAGCCCGAAAGAAAAGGTACAAAGCCCATCAACTGAACAGTTTTTAATGCAAAAACACGGGTAATAAGAGAAGGGGTTCTATTGTCCTGTAAAAGATTTTTCAGTGCGTATATCAAAACCGTCAGCCTGTCTTTTGCAGGCTGATTCTCGTATGTAGTGTCATGAAACAGCTGCAGCATATGAGCGGCATATGTTAACATAGTCATATCCTGCCTTATTTCATAGAAAGAGTTGATAATCTCACAAGAATTCAATATATATGTATTTTTTCCCCTGTATAGAACCCAATCACAGTATGAAAAAATCTGAGTTCCGGCAGAGTAACGATTACCGCTGCGTCTAACCCCTCTTGCCGAAACCGAAATTTTTCCTAAATCCTCGGTAACTACCGTAAGAATCTTATCATAATCCCCAACCTTTACTTCCCGGACAACCATTCCTCTGGTTTTGACATACGACATTTTTCACCATCCAAAACAATATCGGAAGCTGCCTCTGTATTGAATGTATTGAAATCCGATTTTTTCCTGTCTAAACTTTTATACTGCAAAAAATACTCTATATTACCTGTTTTTTTAAACATTTGCCATGCTATATCTTTCAACATATTATCCCCCTCAACAAATAGATACTATATATGTATTTTTCGCCCCGTCATTTGGTTTATGTATACCAATTCAAGCCAAATCCATATGTAATAAATAGTCAAAAGCCATATAGTCAGGGCATAATGGTTTGTTGAGGGTTCACACCATCATTGCTTTTATCTATGATAAAGTTTTTTAGTCTGATACTGAGGTTCACACGTTATGTTAACACCTAGTTTTTGAAATACATTCTCATCCACCCTGGATAATATTACTGTTGAATGAGCCTCACATCCTTTAAGCTTTGGCAGCTGCTGCATTGCAAGCGCCGCTGTCGGGTTTGTAGCCGCGCAAATGGATAAGGCTATTAATACTTCATCAGTATGTAGCCTGGGGTTTTGGTTTCCCATATGCCTGGTTTTCAATACCTGTATTGGTTCAATAATAATAGGAGATATAAGGTGAATTTCGTGCTGAATGCCTCCCAGTTCTTTCAATGCATTCAATAGAAGTGCAGCAGATGCTCCCAGTAAATCCGATGTCTTCCCGGTAATTATCCTGCCATCGTTCAGTTGAAGGGCTACTGCAGGACCACCGGTAGCCTCTGCTCGTTTTAACGCAGCATCAACAACCGGCCTGTCTTTTGATGAAATTCCCAACTGGTTCATTAATAACTCCAGCTTATACACTTCTTCCCGTTCTGACATGCCCTGACGTAATGAGCAACGTGTATTATAATACCGCCGTATTATTTCCTGCTCGGACGCCCTGCATACTGCCTCATCATCGGTAATACAGTACCCCGCCATATTGACACTCATATCTGTAGGGCTTTTATATGGCGATTTACCCGCTATTTTTTCAAACATGGCATTCAATACAGGGAATATCTCTATGTCTCTGTTATAGTTCACCGATGTTACACCGTATGCTTCAAGGTGGAAAGGATCAATCATATTAACATCATCCAGGTCGGTTGTAGCAGCCTCATAGGCAAGGTTAACCGGATGTTTCAAGGGAAGATTCCATATTGGAAATGTTTCAAACTTTGCATACCCTGCCCGGATACCGCGTTTGTATTCATGGTAAAGCTGGGAAAGACAAGTTGCCATTTTCCCGCTTCCAGGTCCGGGAGCAGTAACAACCACTAGGGAACGAATGGTTTCAATGTAATCATTTTTGCCAAATCCGTCATCGCTTACAATAAGTGGTATGTTCGACGGGTAATCGGGAATGGGATAATGCCTGTAAACTTTGATACCAAGAGCTTCAAGGCGCTTTTGGAATAAATCGGCAGTTGCCTGGGAACGGTAATGTGTTATTACAACACTGCCAACGTAAAGTCCGATATCCCTGAAGGCATCAATCAAACGCAATACATCGAGATCATATGTTATGCCCAGATCTCCCCTGCGCTTATTTTTTTCTATATCATCGGCATTGATTGTTATAATAATTTCTGCCTTATTTTTCAGCTGCAACAGCATTTTAACCTTGCTGTCGGGTTTAAATCCGGGCAGCACTCTGGAAGCATGATAATCATCAAACAGCTTGCCCCCAAATTCAAGATAAAGCTTACCCCCGAAAAGCTTGATTCGTTCTAGAATTTTCTGAGATTGAAGGAAAATGTATTTGTCATTATCAAATCCAATTTTATTCATTTGTCTTCTCCCGTACTGGTGCAGTTTTTTTACAGCAAATAAGCGTCTCACAAGCAGAGACGCTCGTATATCCTGATAATGTTTGCGCTTATTTAAAGTATATCATTGCATTACGCTTTAATACAAGGGGTGAAAACTTAAATTTCAAAAATTTCTTACTTGTACCCAAGCTCCCTTAGTACGTAATCACTGTTCCGCCAATCCTCCCTGGTTTTCACCCAGAGCTTTAAAAATATTTTTGAACCAAGCAGTTTTTCAGCGTCCTGCCTTGCATAAGTACCAATTTTTTTGAGCATATCCCCGTTTTTTCCAATAATAATTCCCTTATGGCTTTCCTTTTCACAATAAATATTGGCGTGAATCTCAATTAATTCTTTTTCGGGTTTTTCTTTAAAAAGTATGACTTCAACACCTACTCCATGAGGAATTTCATCACTGATAAGATGTAGTATTTTCTCCCGAATTATCTCCTGAACTAATACTCTTTCCTGCTGATCGGTCAGCATATCTTCAGGGAAAAAGGCAGGGCCTTCAGGAAGCAGTTTTACTGTTTCATCCAGTACCAATTCCTTTGTTTCCGCATCAAGGGCACTTATCGGTATAATATGTTCAAAGTTCATCGCCTTGCTGTATTCATCAATAAGCGGCAATATGTTGCGCTTATCTACCAGATCTATTTTATTAATCAGCAGGATAACCGGTGTTTCTGATTTTTTTAACAGTTCTATTATTCTCATATCACCCTGCCCAATGGTTTTGTCGGTGGCCTCAACAATATACAGAATTACATCAACATCATCAAGGGTTGATACCGCTGACTTATGCATGTAATCACCCAATTTGTTTTTTGGGCGGTGTATTCCCGGCGTATCAATAAAAACCACCTGGTAATCTTCGGTGGTAACAATTGTTCTTATTGTATTCCTCGTTGTTTGAGGCTTATTGGAAATGATCGCAATTTTTTCACCGGTCAACAGATTTAATAGTGTCGATTTACCAACATTAGGTCTTCCAATAATAGTTACAAATCCCGAACGAAAAGCCATATTTAGCTCCTTTCATACCCCTTTTTTACACAGCCATTTTCTCCAGGAGGTTTTTTGGTTATCCCATGTCTTCCTTAGTAAAAGCATGCGGTAAAATATCATTTATCTCATATATTTTATATTCCCCTTTTTTATTGCTGCAAATAATTTTTGTATTATCGCTTCTAAATTCAGATATAACCTGACGGCAAATTCCGCATGGGTATGTTAATCCATCACTGTCACTGGTAATTGCAATTGCACTTATTTTGGTTTCTCCCTCGGATATAGCCTTTACTATTGCTGTACGCTCTGCACAGATGGTTGCACCGAAGGATGAATTTTCAATATTGCAGCCGGTATAAATTCTGCCATCCTGTGTCTTAACACAAGCTCCGACACGAAAGCCTGAATATGGGGCGTAGGCATTCTCTTTTGCTTTCATTGCTTTTTTTACCAAGTCATAATAATCCATTATTTGGTTTCGCTCCCCTGCATTAACATAGCAGAAATAAAATATTACATTTATTTTCCGACTACTATTTTATTATAAAACTTTAAGACAGACAACACCCCGTTTATTTCGCAAAAGAGCTATTATACAATGGAAGGAAGCTTTTAGCAAAATAAAGTTCTTTCAAATGAGGCTCTTGTTTTCGGCATTGAACAGTACCTGTACAAAATATCTGTAAAGCATTAAGCTAATCTTCCTCGTGCACTCTTACAAAAAGCTCACCTTTATCTTTATCTGCATCAATTATCGCTTTAGTACCTTCGTATATTTCTCCCGCAATTATTTTCTTGCCCAAATCGGTTTCAACTACCTTTTGAATGAACCTTCTCAGTGGGCGGGCACCATAGGAAGGTGAATATGCCTTTTCCAGTATTATTTCTTTGGCATCATCTGTTGCATTCAAACTTATGTTTCTGTCTTTAAGTCTTTCACGTAATTCATCCAAAATCAGTTCAATAATACCGTACATTTCCTTTTTACCGAGAGGTTTAAATAATACTATATCATCCACGCGGTTTAAAAATTCAGGTCTGAAATAGTTTTTCAAACTATCCATTACCATATCCTTAACTTTATCAGAAAATTCACCATTTTCTGTTATACTTTCAAGAAGTATCTCGCTTCCAATATTGCTTGTCATTATAATTACAGCATTTTTAAAGTTTACTGTACGCCCCTGGCTGTCGGTCAGGCGTCCGTCATCCAGAAGTTGAAGAAGAACATTAAATACATCCGGGTGGGCTTTTTCAATTTCGTCAAACAAAATCACCGAATAGGGTTTCCTTCTGACAGCTTCAGTCAATTGACCACCCTCTTCGTACCCCACGTAGCCGGGAGGTGCCCCTATTAACCTTGCAACCGAGTGTTTCTCCATATATTCACTCATATCAATTCGGACAAGGTTTTCTTCGCTGTCAAACAATGCCTCGGATAATGTTTTTGCAAGCTCTGTTTTTCCCACCCCGGTGGGTCCTAAAAAAATAAATGAACCGATAGGCCTGTTAAAATCTTTAAGGCCTGCCCTTGCACGCAGTACGGCATCGGATACTGCTATAACTGCCTCGTCCTGTCCAATTACGCGTTTTTGAAGTGTTTTTTCAAGGTTTAAAAGTTTCTGTTTTTCCTCTTCAACAAGCTTTGTAACCGGAATCCCCGTCCATTTTGCAATAATTTCAGCTATTTCCTGTTCGGTTACCTCTTCTTTTAAAAGCTGTCTGTCCAGTGAATTCTGGCGTTTATTATACTCATCCAGCTCTTTTTCAAGTTCAGGCAACCGCCCATGCTTTAGTTTTGCAAGGGTTTCCAGGTCATATACCCTTTCAGCATTTTCAATTTCGCGTTTTACATTTTCAATTTCTTCTTTCAATTCCTTTTCCCTTTTTATAAAACTTTTCTCCATTTCCCACTGGGCTTTCATTGTATCGGCTTCCTGTTTAAGCCTCTGTATTTCCAGACCTAGCTGATTCTTTCTATCAATTGAATTCCTGTCTGTTTCCTTACTCAGTACCTGCTGTTCAATTTCATACTGCATTATTTTTCTGTTTATTTCATCAAGTTCATAAGGCATGCTGTCAATTTCCATTCTCAGCATTGAAGCTGCTTCGTCCATTAAGTCAATTGCTTTATCGGGCAGGAATCTGTCAGAGATATACCGGTCGGATAAAACAGCACAGGCAATGATTGCATTATCTGTAATACGCACTCCATGGTGAATTTCATACCTTTCCTTAAGCCCTCTTAAAATAGAAATTGTGTCTTCAACGGTGGGCTGATCCACCAGCACAGTTTGAAACCTTCTTTCCAGCGCTGCATCTTTTTCTATATATTTCCTGTACTCATCAAGGGTTGTTGCCCCGATACAATGGAGCTCACCCCTCGCAAGCATAGGTTTCAGGATGTTTCCTGCATCCATGGCACCATCGGTCCTGCCTGCTCCCACAATTGTGTGCAGCTCGTCTATAAACAGGATTATCCTGCCTTCAGATTTGGTTATTTCTTTAAGAACGGCCTTTAACCGTTCCTCGAATTCACCGCGGAATTTTGCTCCTGCAATAAGTGCACCCATGTCAAGGGCAAAAATGGTTTTGTCCCTTAATCCTTCGGGAACATCACCCCTTAATATTCTTTGGGCAAGGCCTTCAACTACTGCAGTCTTTCCAACACCCGGCTCTCCAATTAAAACCGGGTTGTTTTTTGTTCTTCGTGAAAGGATCCGTATTACCCGCCGGATTTCCTGATCTCTTCCAATAACCGGATCCAGCTTTCCAGCCCTTGCAAGTTCAACAAGATCCCTTCCATACTTCTGTAAAGCCTGGTAGCCTTCTTCGGGATTCTTGCTTGTTACCCTTTCATTTCCCCTTACCCTGGACAGAGCTGAAAGCAGTTTTTCCCTGTCAACCTGATGTTTTGCCAGAAGCCTGCCTGAGGGTGAATTCTTCTCGTTTAATATCACAAGGTAAATATGTTCCACACTGACATATTCATCTTTAAACTTTTTTGCCTCATCTTCTGCTTTAATAAGTACCTGGTTAAAACGCCTTGTGGCATAAACCTGGTTCACATTTGTGCCGTATACTTTTGGGAGCCTGTCCAGCTCATGTTCAAGCTCCTGCTTTAATCTCGAAGTATTAACACCACTCATTTCAAGTAATCTTGGTATAAGCCCATCCTCCTGCTCCAGCAGCGCCGCATGCAGGTGTTCTACATCCACCTGCTGATGATCAAGTTTAAGTGCCCGCTGTTGGGCGTCAACTACAGCCTCCTGTGCTTTATCGGTAAATTTCTCAAAGTTCATCTCCTTTATTCTCCTTTCAAAACACGGTTTAGTATATTAACATCTGTTATTAAGTAGTTTCAGTAGCCTTAAGTTTTTCATACAGCTTTTTCTGTTCACTTGTTAAATGGCGGGGATTAACAATCTTTATCAAGATAAACAGATCGCCCCTGCTCTCTTTGGTTTTACCATAACCCTGCCTGGGCACCCTTATTTTCTGATCTGTTTGTATACCTGCTGGTATTTTTACCTGTATTAAACCGTCGGGTGCCTCAATCTTTACTTCTCCGCCAAGAGCTGCTGTCCATGGGTAAATCTCTGCCCTTTTAATCAGGTTATTACCCTCCAGTTTGTATTTTCCTTCTCTGAATTTAATGGTGATATACAAATCTCCGCTCGGGCCTCCCCCAATACCAGGTTTACCCTGCCCCGACAGCTTTATTTTACCTCCTTCGGGAATACCCCTGGGTATTTTTACCGAAAGAGTTTTAGCACCCTCGCCGGTTCTGATGGTAAAAGTCTTTTCAACACCTTCAAGACCTTCTTCAGGAGTAATAACCATTTCTGCCTCTATATCATCCCCCCGCATTGAGTGGGTTCCTGAAAAGCCTGTACCGAAACCTTTGTATCTTGTCCCTGTTCCGAACAAATCATTCAGATCAATACCACCATCGCCAAAAAACATATTAAAAAAGTCACTGAATCCATTATGACTTCTTCTGAATTCAAAATTTCCAAACTGGGATGGATCAAAGTTCATTCCATTTTGAAAGTTCATGGTTCCAAATTGATCGTATTTTTTTCTTTTGTCTTTATCTCCTAACACCTCATAGGCTTCACTAATCTCTTTAAACCTTTCTTCGGCTTTCTTATCACCGGGGTTAGCATCGGGATGATATTTCTTGGCAAGCTTCCTGTAGGCCTTTTTTATATCATCCTGGGATGCATTCTTATTAACTCCCAATATTTTGTAATAGTCTTTGTACTGCATATTGCAACCTCCGACTTTGACTTTCTTTGACTATTATAATTATACAAATAATATCCAGCAAAATCAACGAAAAATTAATTTTTTGCATTTATTCCGTGATACGCATTTGAAAAAGTAAATTCCATCCCCAATTAGTTTTACAAAAACATTAAAAAATTCTAGTGGAAATAAGTCTTTAACCTATCAAAAAATAACATAGTTATTAAATAAAGGATTATTATAGTCAACTATAAATTTTAAATGTGTAGTAAATTAGCAGGATATCAGTTTATGTTAGATACTCTGCCTGCATTTTCGTCCGCCATTCTTATCAGGCGGGCGTTTTATCATTTCACTTGCTTTCCCTATTGTAAGGTACAGCGGAATTAAGCGCGTGCGTCAGGAACAGGTAATGCCATTTTTTGCATAATCAGCAGTTTATATTTTAATGCCCGGCAGTTTGCACTTTTCAGGAATATCTGTTATCAGAACACATTTTTACAAATAATGGCATGACATTTAATTTTATGAAAGAAGGGCATTCTAATATTAAGTGGATTACTAATAATTTATCATAAATGTGCAAAATATAACGCTATACAGGAGGAACTGATGGTTAAGGAAATTATTGCCCTTATTCTGGCCGGAGGAGCGGGAAGCAGGCTTGGTGTCTTAACAAAGCTTATAGCCAAACCCGCTGTGATGTATGGTGGAAAATATCGTATTATAGATTTTTCATTAAGCAACTGCATTAATTCAGGCATTGATACGGTAGGTGTTCTTACCCAATACAGGCCGCTGCAGCTTAATCATCATATCGGGATTGGCAAGCCCTGGGATATGGACAGAATGAATGGCGGAGTCACCATTTTGTCTCCTTTCACAAAACAGCTTAAGAGAGAATGGTATTCAGGTACTGCCGATGCAGTATACCAGAATATGCATTATATTGAAGAACAGAATCCGAAGTATGTAATAATTCTTTCGGGGGATCATGTTTACAAGATGAATTACTCCATGATGCTGGACTTTCATAAGAAGAACAACGCAGATGTTACCATATCAGCAATTGAGGTTCCTGTTGAAGAAGCGCATCGTTACGGTATTATTCATGCGACTGATGAAGGTAAAATATACGGCTTTGAGGAAAAGCCACCAGAACCAAAGAGTAATCTTGCATCAATGGGCGTTTACATATTCAATCTGAACGTCCTGAAAGAATGCCTGATTGAAGACCACCACGATGACAAGTCCGACCATGATTTCGGAAAAAATGTGATCCCAAAACTTCTTAAGGATGGTAAGAACCTTTGGGCATACACTTTCTCCGGTTATTGGAGGGATGTAGGAACCATACAGGCTTACTATGAATCCAATATGGATTTGATTACCCGTGTTCCTCAATTTAATCTGTTTGATCCAAACTGGAAAATTTATACGCCTAATCCGATAAAACCCGCACATTATATTGGTGAAAACGGATATGTATCGAGATCCATTATTGCGGAAGGTTGTATGGTTTTCGGAAATGTAAGGAACTCTGTTATTTTTTCTGGAGTTACTATTGAAGAAAATGCTAATATTGAAAATTGTATAATTATGTCAAACAGCACCATAAAACATGGCTCTTACCTTAACTGCACAATTGTTGGAGAAAAAACAACCATTGGTTCAGGTGTTAATAGCGGCGTAGGGGAATATGCCGACAACATTTTCAACAGCAAAATATATCAATCAAAAATTACTGTAATCGGCTCCAATACCATAGTGCCCGATAATATAGCTATTGGTTGCAATGTTGTTATTGACAATCATATATTACCCGGCGACTTCCCACTCACTGATATTCCATCAGGGTATGCTTTGTTGAAAGGGAGTGATGGTAATGTATAATATGATGGGTATTATACTGACGGGTGGTAAAAACAACCGTCTGAAGGAGTTATCAGCAGAACGTTCTATTTCAGCCGTCCCTTTCGGTGGAAAATACCGTGCCATTGATTTCGCCCTTTCAAACATGATAAATTCGGGAATACGCAATGTGGGCATACCAACCCAGTACAACTTCCACTCGCTGATGGATCACCTTGGTTCGGGAAAGGAATGGGATTTGGACAGAAAAAACGATGGTCTGTTTATTCTTCCCCCTTATTTATCGGAATATGGAACAGGCTGGTACAAGGGTAATGCTGATGCAATGTACAGCAATCTTACATTTTTGAACCGGAGCAACGAAGAATTTGTACTGATAAATCAGGGATATGCCATTTACAATATGAATTATACAGATATGTTGAAACAGCATGTAGACAAGGATGCCGACATTACCATCGCCTGCCGGTACATGAAGGACTTCCCGCGGGAATACCTTTGTAATCTTGGAATTGTTGAACAGGACAGCGACCAGCGGATAACAAACCTGCAGGAGAAACCTCTGAATCCGAAAAGCGACTTCGCATCGATGGGAGTTTACATCATCAAGCGCAAGCTATTGATATCCCTTCTTGAAGACAGTGCTGCCCATGGGTATTATGAGTTTGTCAGGGATATACTTGTTAAGAAGGTTAATGAGTTACGCCTTTACGCCTATGAATTCACTGGTTACTGGAGGCCTTTATGTAATATACAGCTTTACTACAGAACAAATATGGAGCTATTGAACCCATCGGTGCGCCACGAGCTTTTTGAGAAAAACGGCAGGATTTTTACAAAGGTAAAGGATGAACCGCCGGCTAAATATAACGACGAAGCGGTAGTGAAAAACTCAATCGTTGCAGATGGCTGCATTATCGAAGGTCATGTGGAAAACAGCATATTGTTCAGAGGTGTAAAGGTTAAAAGAGGTGCTGTAATAAAAAACAGTATTATAATGCAGGACTCGGTGGTTTGTGAAAATACATTTCTTGATAACTGTATCCTGGACAAAAGTGTTATAATAACAGCAGATAAGCAGTTGAAAGGAGATAAGAACTGGCCTTTAGTAGTGGGCAAAAGCGTGGTAGTGTAAAAAAATGATTAATATATTTACAGCACTTCACTGTGAAGCAAAACCTGTAATTGAATATTTTGGTTTAAAAAGACATCAGGATATTAATGGGTTTCAATTCTTTTCAAATGGTTTAATTAATTTGCTTATTACAGGAACCGGGCCCATCAATGCCGCTATAGGCGTAACTTCACTGTGCTCGGTACATAACCCGGACTCGGGAGATATCCTTGTTAATATAGGAATTTGCGGAACAGATAACCCGGATCTGAAAAAAGGCGCTCTTATTCTTTGTAATAAAATTGTTGATCTGAGTACATATAAAACCTATTATCCGGATATGCTCTTTAAGCACTCTTTTATTGAGGGTACTGTCACTACAAGCCCAGTACCGGTAATAAATAAATGTGAAGGGAGCAAAGCCGAATCTGGCATTGCTGTTACAGATATGGAGGCTTCGGGAGTGTTCCATTCAGGAGCTTTATTTTTCCAGCCTCATCAAATGTTCTTCTTTAAAATCGTGTCTGACTACAAAACCGGTGAACAATTAAGCCAGGAAAAAGTATCCGAGCTGGTAGCAGTTAACGCTGCCCCGGTTTTCAACTGGGTGACACAAATCCATAATAGGTTGCCTGATAAACAGGATATTTTTTCGGTTGAAGAAAAGTCTTTGTTAAAACAAACATCCGAAGCGTTAAAATTAACCGTTTCTATGCAGCATCAACTGAATCAGGTAATGTTATACCACAAAGTTCAGTATGGTAGCTTCACCATCGAATTAAAACAGTTTTTGGTTGAAAATTTGAAAGAACCATGCAAATCAAAAAATGAAGGGAAGAAATACTTTGAAAAGCTTAAAAAGAGATTTGTATAATCGGGCTTTTTCCCATATATATGTTGAAAGAGACATTATAAATCATCCCAATACGGTAAAGATCCTGTCCCGGTTTCCTAAGTCCGGGATAATAGAAATAAATCATTATAAGGACGTTTTCTCAAGAAGCAACCAGAGTTTTTCTATGCAGAAAAAATCGCCTTCACTGATCCTCGCAAAAAAGAACGATAACTTTTTATATAAAGGGGCTCCTGTCTGTCAGGACTTTGGTAACAACCATTTTTACTACACAACACTTGTTATGAACTGCATTTATGACTGTGAATACTGTTTTTTGCAGGGAATGTATTCGTCTGCGAACATAGTGGTATTTGTGAATATTGAAGATTACTTTGAACAGGTAGAAAAAATACTCCAAAATCACCCTGTTTATTTATGTCTTTCTTATGATACAGATCTGCTGGCGCTAGAACAAAAACTGGGCTTTGTGCAGGAATGGACCTCTTTTGCAGAGCGCCACTCCGGGCTTACCATTGAAGTGCGTACAAAAAGCTCTAACTTTAAGGCAATTGAAAATTTAAAACCCTCAGAAAACGTAATTCTTGCCTGGACCCTGTCACCCGAAACAGTGCAGAAAAGCTTTGAACACAACACACCACCTTTAAGGCAAAGGATAACATGCATTAAAAAAGCAATTGATAAAGGCTTTCGAGTCAGAATTTGCTTTGATCCGATTATATACTCAAAGGACTGGCTTTCATCTTTTAATGAATTGGTGGATATAACTTTCACCAGAATTCCGGCAGACAGGGTAATTGATGTGGGGCTTGGAGTATTCAGAATTTCTCGCGACTACTTAAAAAGAATGAGGAAAAACAGGCCTGATTCGGCAATAACTCAGTACCCTTATGAATATGACAATGGTGTTTACCATTATGGCAGGAAGCTGTCCGACTCAATAATATCATCTGCCTGCGGTATCATATCGAAGTACATGCCTTATGAGAAAATATATATTTGGAAGGAAGCGGAAGGTTGACGCGTTAATATACCTTCCGCCTTTTATTTTTTAATCCACTTTTGGCAGGGTTGCAAACCCCTTCTCCAGATCTTCATCAGTGGGAATATAGTCTGTCATAGAACCGTCGTTATAACTCATATAAGCAGTCAAATCGAAATATCCGGTACCTGATAAACCAAATATAATTGTCTTTTTCTCACCCGATTCTCTGCACTTAATGGCTTCATCAACTGCAACTTTCAGTGCATGAGAGGACTCAGGGGCAGGCAGAATACCTTCACAGCGGGCAAATTTTACTGCAGCTTCAAATACCTTAGTCTGTTCAACGCTTCGGGCTTCAAAATAACCATCATGATACAGTTTTGAAAGGATTGGACTCATACCATGATATCTCAGGCCCCCCGCGTGGTTTGGAGAAGGAATAAAACCTGAGCCGAGGGTATACATTTTCAATAGCGGGCTTGTTTTACCTGTATCACCAAAATCATAAGCATATCGTCCCCTTGTAAGTGACGGACAGGATGCCGGTTCAACACCTATAAACTGAATATTATTCTTGCCTTCAATTCTGTCACCAATGAAAGGTGCAATAAGCCCGCCAAAGTTTGAGCCGCCTCCCACACATCCGATCATAATGTCGGGTTCTATACCATATTTATCGCATGCTGTTTTTGTTTCCATGCCTATTATTGTCTGGTGAAGCAACACATGGTCTAATACACTTCCCAAAACATAACGGCAGTTTTCAGTTTTCATTGCTGTTTCAATAGCCTCTGAAATAGCACAGCCAAGAGAGCCTCCCGTTTCGGGATTCTCAGCGAGGATTTTTCTGCCCACTTCTGTTGTATCCGAAGGAGATGGTATTACCTTCCCGCCATAGGTTTCAATAACTGCTTTTCTGTATGGTTTTTGTTCTGATGAAATTTTAACCATGTATACTAGAAGATCAATGCCGTAGTATGAACAGGCCATAGCAAGAGCAGTTCCCCACTGCCCTGCACCCGTTTCGGTGGTCAGCGTGGTTATCCCCTCTTCTTTTGCATAATAAACTTGTGCAGCCGCCGAATTGAGCTTGTGTGAGCCTGAAGTGTTGGTGCCTTCAAATTTGTAGTAAATCTCGGCCGGAGTACCCAATGCTTTCTCAAGGTTGTATGCGCGAATTAGCGGTGAAGGACGAATCATTCTGTAAAAACTCATAAGTCCTTCAGGAATTTCAATATACTTATCTTCTGTGTTTAATTCCTGTTCTGCCAGCTTTTCACAGAATAAAGGTGTCAAATCCTCCTTTGTACAGGGTTTCAGTGTGCCCGGGTGTAACATCGGAGGAGGCAGTTCTTTCATTACTGCTTTCAAATTATACCAATGTTTGGGAAGCTCCTTCTCTGACAGATAAATCTTATAAGGTATGTTTGTCATCTTATTCATCCTTTCTATTTTTATTTTTGGTTTATAAAAACACCAAGTGAATACCCTTCTCAGCTGTCCTGTAAAATACTAATAAAAAAAGCCTTTATCCAAAATATAGGACAAAGACTATTATCTCTGCGGTGCCACCTAAATTGCGCATAAAGCGCCCCTCATTATCATGTACTAACATACATGCTTCCTTGATAACGGGTGAAGTTCCCGGCTTGCATACTCTGCTTCCATTTCAGCATAGCCCTCATGAGCCCATTCACAGTAAGCTTTACCGCCGCAATTCCACCGTCTGCGGCTCTCTATAGGTAAAGTGCTTATGCTACTTCTCTCAATCACAGGTTTTATGTATTAAATTATATATATACTATTCAATATTTTC
>ERZ773359.3618-NODE-3618-length-17434-cov-5.515450_pt1 | contig 17434 bp, 16 predicted proteins | sample MGYA00374955_ERZ773359 | MGnify/ENA primary metagenome ERZ773359 (study PRJEB29098, sample SAMN04486028) | biogas fermenter metagenome | study: EMG produced TPA metagenomics assembly of the Biogas fermentation microbial communities from Germany - Plant 4 DNA1... | reverse complement strand
ATGGATTACCATGAGTTTTCTATATATTACGGCATTTTATTTTACAACTTCCCCACATTATCGGCAATTATCCTAATATCATATAGTATGAGCTAAAGCTTCAAGGGTTTATTAAATGAAAGAGAATATAAGTTTTAAAGAGTTTTATCCCGCCCTGTGCGGTATTGAACAGAAAATCTCCACTGTTGAGCAGTATATCAGGGCCGTAGATTACGCTTATAAAATATTAACTGCTGAGCAGGATGAGATAAAATTCAACCAGAAACTCTGGTTCAGAGGTATAAAGAATTCAGATTATGCTTTGCTCCCATCTATAGGAAGACAAGGTTTTAATGTTGAATATGAGCTTATGTATTTATCAAAATTCAAGGCAAAGGCTCTTTCCTATCTTGAAGGAATAAATATGAATCTGGCTGATAGCGGCATAGAGTCATATTGGAACTGGTTATTCCTTATGCACTATCACAGGGCTCCGACCAGACTTCTGGAATGGACAGAGGATGCTTTGGTTGCCCTGGTCTTTGCAGTTGATCAGGATGTTACTGCAGATGAAAAAGAAAAAGATGCTGCAGTCTGGTGTTTAAATCCTGTGGTATTAAATACTGCATTTACCTTTCATGAATATTATCCTGCCGGATATATACCCAATGTATATGAAAAGGGAGTATATGAGATGTTTGGTCCGTTCAGAAATACATTCAAGAATGAAAGACCGGCTGCAGTATACGGACCGATGAATAATATCAGTATGATAATACAGAGAGTGGCTTTTACAGTATTTCCATATACTATGCCTCTTGCTGATATGAGGAACCTTTCTGACAGCAGCAAATATCTGTATAAGATAATAATAGACAAAGATGCAAAAGAGAGTATTGCCGATCAGCTCAGACGCTTTGGAATCACTAAAAATCGTTTGATGAGCAAACTGTCATCACTTGCTCAGGAGATTACCGAGGAAGAATAATTATGACTTGAATCTGTGGTAAACAATTCCCAAAAGAGTAATTATTCCGCAGTATCCGACTATAGGATAAAGGTACCGGACAAGGTTTGAAAACCCTGCAAGGCTCAGCAGAAATGCAGAAGCAGTACTTATAATAATTAAAAACGGCCTGTTTTTCTCTTTTGTGCAAATTCTTGCTGTAAAGCCATACAGGTCACTGACAGCGGTAGTATATATTTCAGCAAGGAGAATTACAGAGTAGAATATTTTTATCAGCGGGGAAATTCGTCCGGCTACAAAGAGCATTGGCACTTCAAGATCGTAAATTGTGCCTGAATTGATATATAGAGAGATAAAAATTGCTCCGGCACCAAGCCCCAGACCGATTCCGCCCAATAACGCACCATTGCGGATTACTTTCTTATTGCCTGCGCTGTAGCCCAGGGGTCCCAAGATTGATATGGCAGTTACACTGTTATACGAGACATAGAGTATTGATGACCAGAGCCAGTTTCTTAGGATTCCTGACCTGGGAATCTCCCTGAAGCAGCTGGCAGGTGAAATAAGAATAGATGCTATACTGACACCAATGGCTGATACTATGAGAAATGGAACTACAAAACTTATGGAGTTGATGGTACCGTGAAAGCCGCCCATAACGGTAATGATACTGATTAATGCCATGAAAAAGCTACCAATAAGGGGATGCAGGTTGAATTCCTGAGCAAATATAGCTCCTGAGCCTGCTATCATAGCCGTTAAGGCTCCAAAGAGAAAAAATGTTATAACAATATCAGAAAATGTTCCCAATATCCGACCGCCTGTTTTGCGGACAATGGGCAGATGATTTCTTGCTTTCAGCTTATAACCTAAATCCATGACTATGTAACCTATAAACATAAAGAGCAGAGTAATAACAAAAATGCCCAGAAACCCTGCTTTGCCGAAGCTTACAAAAAACTGAAGGATTTCCTGCCCGGATGCAAAACCGGCACCTACCACAGTTCCGATATATGTACCTGCCACTTTCAAAGTAGTGATCTTATCTTTTTCCAAGTACGGTTCTCCTGAAAAATAGGCTCTAACATAATGATATCCCTGTAAATATCAAAATAGCACTATAAAATTGATTTATTAGGCTTGCCTCTTTGAGCAATCCGCAGGTCAAGGCTGAAAGCTGTTGACGAAATCATCAGTACGAGTGGCAGGTAATCGACAGGATGCAAATCGGACGGACTTGCCCGTATGGCAAGTCCGCCCGCGACTTTTGAGGCAACTTAAAAGTTCTAAATATTATTTTCACACTTTTCAAGTAAAACTCTTATATTCTTTGTAATATAAGCAATACAGTCGTCGTCAAAAGGTGATACAAGCCCTGCCTCTTTAATAAGCTCTGTAAATTTCAATTTTCCGCCTTTTTTGCAGAGGTTGAGATAAGCTTTCCAGGCAGATGTAAAATCCTCATCCATTTTAATCCTGAACTGCAAAGCACATGTCTGAGCCAGACAATAATCAATATAGTAAAAAGGACGTTCGTATATATGCGCCTGTCTTTGCCAGTAGCCACCTTTTCCAAAGAAAGGATCATCTTCGTAATCCAGATGGGGTTTATATTCCATCTCAAGTTTTTTCCATACATCTTTTCTTTCCACGGGTGACAAATCAGGATTTTCGTAAATTATATGCTGGAATTCGTCCACCATACATCCGTAAGGTATGAAAGCTATGGCAGAGGCAAGATGCATATACAGGTATTTACCTGTATCATTGCCGAAAAAGAGGTGCATCCATTTTCCGGTGAAAAATTCCATGGACATGGAATGTACTTCGGCAGTCTCCATACCTATGGAAGTATGTTCATAAATTTCCATATCCCTTGTAAGCCATGCCTCAAAAGCATGCCCGCATTCGTGGGTCAATACATCAATATCCCCGCTTGTGCCATTGAAATTGGCAAAGACAAAAGGAGATTTGTAAAGGGGAAGAAAATCACAATACCCTCCGCCTGCTTTACCTTTCTTGCTAAGAACATCAAAGAGTTCATTATTTATCATAAACTCAAAAAATTCTTTTGTTTCGGGTGATAATTCAGAGTACATTTTTTTGCCGTTTTCGAATATCTCTTCGGGAGATCCCTGAGGGGCAGGATTGCCCTCTCTGAAAAATACAGGTTCGTCTATAAAGCTTAATTTATCAAGACCCAAATTCTGACGTCTTTTATCATGGATTTCTGAAGCTAAGGGAACCAGATATTTCTTAACCTGGTTTCTGAAATTTGCAACATCATTTTTATCGTAATCATTGCGTCCCATAAAAATATAACCTAATGGGACGAAATTCTCCATTCCAAGCTCCCGTGCCATTTTGCTCCTTATGTCTACAAGTTTGTCAAAAAGGTCATCTAATTCTTTTGCATGTTCCAGAAAAAATTCTGTCCGCTTTTTACTGGCCAAGCGTCTGATATCTCTGTCAGGATGCTGCAGGTAAAAACCCAGCATGGGTAAATTAAGTTTTTTTCCGTCAAATTCAAATTCTGCCGATGCCATCAGCTTTTTATATGCTGTCGTAAGCTTGCTTTCCTGCTGCATATATGGAATGATGCGTTCATCAAATCCTTTTAACTGAAGCTCTATATCTTCAAAAACCAGAGTGCCTAATTTTTTCTCAAGTTCTGTCCTGTATGGCGATTTTACAAGTTTTTTGTAATATTCTATAATCAAATGGACAAATTTTGGACCATTCTCGTCGTAATAATCCTGCTCTTTTGACCAGGTTTCATCCTGGGTATTCAAAGTGTGCCGGATATAGGCAAGGCTCCTCATAGTATGATATTGTTTTTTTAGTTCGGTCAGTTGTAAATGTATATCAAATTGTTCTTTTGATGAGCTGGCTGAGTCGAACTCCAGGACCAGTTTATTCCACTGGCTCGAAAAAACTTCAAACTCAACTCTTTCATAGGGCATCTGACTGAATTTCATTGTACATCCTCCTGCTAAATACTTTTCAATTATTTAATATTGTCATTTTTCTACAGATACATTAGCATATTATTTTAGCCTGTACAAATTTCCTGATATTATCTGTAAAAGTGTATCAGTGGAACCAAAACCGGAATTGGGTTTGAAGAATAATTTCAATAGTTTATAATTAATTAAGATTTCTTTTTAAGACTGCAATTAAAAAAGAACGTTATATTTTTTACATAAGTTTTGAAAGGATAGGTATGGAGAAAAAATTTTTGCTTGCTCTTAAGAAATGTGAACTGTTTGACGGAATTGAAATGGATGAAATTAGTTCTTTGATAACGTGTCTTACTCCTGTAGTTAAGGAATATAACCGTAATGATTTTATCGTAAAAAGCGGGGATGATTTCCACAGTCTCGGCATTATTCTTGATGGAGAGGCTTCTGTGTATAAAGAAACTCTGTCCGGAAACAGATTTCTATTGAAAAAAATTGTACCGGGAGAGATGTTTGGTGAAATTGCCGCCTTTGCGAAGCAGCAGAGGTGGCCTGCAGTTGTTCAGGCCAATACGGCTGTGACTGTCTGTTTTGTACCTAAGGATAAAATTGTGGGAAGATGCAGCACTCTTTGCAGCTTTCATACAAGACTTATAAATAACATGATTGGCATTGTTTCGGAAAGAGCATTGCTGTTGAGAAAAAAGATTGATTATGTGTCAATAAAGACAATGAGATCCAAGCTTTGTACATTCCTGTATGAGAACTATATTAAAAAAGGAACCAATATGTTCAGAATCCAGATGAACAGAGAGCAACTTGCTGAGTTTTTAAATGTATCCAGACCGTCCATGTCAAGGGAGCTTTCAAGGATGAGGGATGAGGGAATAATAGATTTTCATCTTTCAACATTTAAGATTCTGGATATCGAGAAATTAAAATCTTACTGTGAATAGGTCTTTAAGACCATTTGACGGTATTTGCATTATTGGAGGGTTATATGTCGGATATTTTTAACCGTTCAATAAAATATGTAAAAGGGGTAGGAGAAGCCAGAGCAAGAATCCTTTCCAGATTGGGTATTTATCAGGTAGCTGATATGGTCAACTATTTTCCCCGTGACTATGAAGACCGTACAGTTCTAAAGAAGATTGCCGAGCTTACAGACGGGGAAGAGTGTATGGTAAGAGCAAGGGTTATTTCTGGTATAACTGAGACAAGACCCCGAAGGAATCTTACAATATCCAAAGCCGTGGTATCAGATCAGACCTCTGTTTTAAACCTTACATGGTTTAATCAGAAATACACTGCACAAAAACTGAGGACAGGTTCAGAATATTATTTTTTCGGTAGAATAAAAAGAAATGGCATGCTGCTTGAAATGCACAATCCTGTTGTTGAAAATATTGATACCCAAAGAAAAGCTACGGGCAGAATACTTCCTGTCTATCCGCTTACTAAAGGGCTTACTCAAAACAGTATCAGAAATATTGCAGAAAATGCTTTAGATATTACCCGGGGAAAGTTTGCTGAAATTCTTCCTAAGGATCTAAGGAAAAAGTATAAATTAAGTGAAGTAAATTTTTCCTATGAGCAGATACACTTTCCGGGCAGTTTTTCTGATATGGAGGCGGCAAGGCGGAGGCTTGTCTTTGAAGAGCTGCTTCTTTTGCAGCTCAGTCTGATTCATCTGAAAGGGGAAAGTGTCAGGGAAAACGGAATTGAGTTTAAGCCTGTTTCCATGGAACCCCTGCTTGATAAATTGCCCTTTAAGTTGACTGATGCCCAGCAAAGAGTATTTTCCGAGATTGAGAAAGACATGGAGTCTTCCGCCCGAATGAACAGGCTTGTTCAGGGGGACGTGGGTTCAGGAAAGACAATTGTTGCTGTAATGGCTTTATACAAAGCAGTGAAGAATGGTTTTCAGGGGGCTTTCATGGCTCCGACAGAGATCCTTGCAGAACAGCATTATAAAAGTGTGGTCTCCTATTTTGACGGTCTGGATGTATCGGTAAGACTTCTTACCGGCAGCATGAAAAAGAGGGAGAAAGATGAAGTAAAGGAATTGATCAAAGAAGGCCGGGCAGATATTGTTATTGGTACACATGCCATTCTGGAAGAAGATACGGTATTTTTCAATCTGGGGCTTGTAATTACTGATGAGCAGCATCGGTTTGGAGTACGTCAAAGAGCAAGACTTTCAGCAAAAGGTGAAAACCCGGATTTACTTGTAATGACAGCCACTCCCATCCCCAGAACTCTTTCACTTGTGCTTTATGGCGATTTGGATGTTTCTGTGATAGATGAACTTCCGCCAAACCGCAAACCCGTTAAAACGTATGCAGTTACTGATGCAATGCGTGAAAGGGTATATAATTTTATACGCAAAAATGTTAATGAAGGCAGGCAGGCATATATTGTCTGTCCGCTGGTTGAAGATTCGGAGCAGATTGATGCCGAGTCGGCAGAAGGTCTGGCCGAAAGAATCAGGGACAATGAACTGGCAGGATTGAGGGTAGGGCTTATTCACGGCAAGATGAAAGCAAGTGATAAGGAAGAGGTTATGCGGTCCTTTGTTGAAAGGGAGCTTGACGTCCTTGTGTCGACAACAGTAATTGAAGTAGGGGTAAATGTGCCCAATGCAAATATTATGGTGATAGAAAATGCAGAACGTTTTGGACTTGCCCAGCTTCATCAGTTAAGAGGCCGGGTCGGCAGAGGTGAACATCAGTCCTACTGTATTTTGTTTAATCAAAGCAAAAGCAAAATATCCCGTGAACGAATGGCAATAATGGTTAGTACAAATGACGGTTTTGTTATCTCTGAAAAGGATCTTGAGCTCAGAGGTCCCGGTGATGTTTTCGGTATCAGGCAGCATGGACTTCCTGAGTTCAAAATAGCTAACTTGTACAGGGATATGGATATACTAAAGGATGTTCAGAGAGCGGTAAAAGAGATAACTGATAACAATCTTCTTGGTATAAATGATGAATACAGGGCACTGAAGGAAAGACTTGACGAAATTTGTAATAAAAAATTAAAAGAACTATCTTTTAACTAAAGGAGATTTTATGCTACGGATAATTGGTGGTACAGCACGAGGAATAAGAATAGAGGCTCCATCGACTGACAAGACCAGACCTACTCTTGACAGGGTTAAAGAGTCTGTCTTCAATATTCTGATGCCTTATTTGCCTGATGCAAAGGTGCTGGATCTTTTTTCAGGTTCCGGCAATCTTGGGATTGAGGCTTTAAGCCGTGGTGCTTCAAAATCGGTTTTTGTGGATCAAAGCAGGTTTTGTACTAATATAATCCGCAAAAATCTGGAGAAGGTAAAATTCATTGACAGAGCTTCAATACTTACCATGACAGCAGAACGTGCTGTTTCTTTACTTGCCGGGAAAGGTGAGAAATTTGACATTATATTTCTTGATCCGCCATATAATATGAAATTTCTTACTAAAACACTTCAATTACTGAATGATTTTGATATAATAAATAAAGATGGAATAATCGCTTGTGAGCATCAGAAAGATGAAATCGCACCTGATGAATTGGGCCGTTTTGTAAAAGTAAAGTCCAGAAGCTATGGTGATACAGTTTATTCATTCTATGAGCTCACTTAATATTATATATTGAGGTGGAAAAAATTGACAACTTTTGTTTATCCGGGAAGTTTTGATCCAGTAACAAATGGTCATCTTGATATTATAAACAGAGCCTCTAAAATATGTGATAAGCTGATTGTGGTTGTCTCGGTAAATATCACAAAGTCTCCCGTATTTACTGTTGAAGAAAGAATTGAAATGTTAAAACTCGCCATTGGAGATCGGAAAAATATCGAAGTCACAAGTTTTTCGGGTCTCCTTGTGGATTTTATGAAGAAAGTAAATGCAAAAACAATAATAAAGGGCCTCAGGGCTGTATCAGATTTTGAATCTGAAATGCAGATGGCTTTATTGAACAGAAATCTCGATAACGATATTGATACATTGTTTATGATGACAAGTATTGAAAACTCTTTTTTAAGCTCGAGCGCTGTACGGGAACTGGCAGCATTTGGAGGTAAAATAGATGATTTAGTTCCAGAATGTATCGCCGATATAATTTATAAGAAGTTAAGAAAATGATTTTTTTGTGGAGGTCGCTTGGATGGAACTGTTGGAACTTTTGGAACAGATGGAAGATATTATTGAAAGCGGTGTGAGTGTTCCCTTTTCGGGTGGAAAATGTATCGTTGACAGAGAAGCATTACTGGCTCTTGTTCAGGATATCAGATTAAAATTGCCTGATGACCTTAAACTGGCCAAACGCATAACTGAAGAAAAGGAGATGTATCTTGCAGAAGCCAGGGAAGAAGCTGAAAATATAATCAAGAATGCCGAATCCAGAATTGCCGCTTTGGTGGATGAGAATGAAATAACCAAACAGGCTTATGAGCAGGCAGAGATAATTATTTCCAATGCAAAGAAAAATGCCCGCGAAATACGCCTTGGTACAAGGGAATATGCCGATGGAATATTGAGCAAAGTTGAAGACGTTTTGGAAGATGTACTGGATGTTATAAAAATTAACAGGCAGGAATTAAAGTAATTTGAATAATATAACGCTTTTATTCGAGTATACAGGATAAAGGCGTTAATTTATTTTTTACTGCTTTAGTTTGTTTTCGGTTTTGTATGGTGCAAACAGCAGCGATAGAATTAAAACAGTGACTGTGATTAACCTCACCCCTGAAAAATCTGTCAAGGCTAATACTGCGGTATTTGAAACCTGTATGGTCATTGGAGAGATTTTTGCAATTAAAAGAGTTAATATAAAGGCTATAACCCCATGAAGGAATTTGCCGCCTATAAGAACTTTGTATCTGGCTTTGGAGCCTTTCATAATACCCATTATTTGAGTATGAACCGAAAACCCCGCAAAACCGCATATTAGAGAGATGAGGGCAAGTTTGATACTTAAAGAGTAATAGTTAAGCTGGCTTATGGCCTGTGAGCCCGATGTAATTTCCAAAACACCTTTGAATAAAGCAGTGACAAGTTCACTTGTTTTGCCCTGACCCGGCTCTCCTGCAATTATTAAACTTATGAAGTTGCCAATGGCAGTAAACAGTCCTGTTCTTGACAATAATTCAGAAATCACTGCAAAAAAAATTATATAGCCTGAAACCTTTATACATAATATTGCCGCATCTTCAACAGCCCCCGGCAACAGATAGAAAATATGAGGTTTTTCTTTGGATCCTGTATTTTGTTTGTAAAAACCTTTCTCCAGAGCCTTATCTTTTAATTCTTCGCTGCATGATAAGTTAATGGTGATAAATCCTGCGATTATTCCTGACAGCCAATGTATCAAAAGCAGAAAAAAACCTATTTTTATACTCTTGAACAATCCTGCACCAATTGTGCCTATCAGAAAAAGAGGACTGCAGTTATTTGCCACAGCAATTATTTTGCTTGCCTGATTGTTGTCAATTAGCCCCTCGTCAAACATATCACGGGCAAGTTTTGCCCCTGTGGGGTATCCGCTTAAATACCCCAGAACCATTATGATTATTGTATAATAAGGCAGCCTGAATATTTTTTCTATCAGAAATTTAATGAATTTTGGACATTTGAAATTTTTAAGAAAAGGAACAGTCAGCCTGGACAGTACAAAAAACGGGAAAAGTGAGGGAATCACCACATCCAATGACAAATACAGTGCGCTTCTTGCAGCATGCGAAGTTTCCTTTGCAAATATGGCAAGTATAAGAGCTAGGAAAGGGAATACATAAATGATTGCGGATTTTTTTAGTCTGTCTATCAAGTTCATATATTTCCTCAAATTAAGGTTCTATTAGAATCGTATTAGAATACATATTCAAATAATACCTGAAGTTGCAATCAATTATCTGTGAATGATATAATAAAATAAATTTTGATAAAATCCACTTATTGGTTTTATCAAAAGGGAACAGGAAGGTGAAAATATTGACCGGGAATTTAAATAATTTCGAAAATATTGATGATATTGGTCAGGTTAAAATTAGCCCGGATGTTATAATGGTTATTGCTCACACCGTTGCAAGTGAGGTAGAGGGCGTTGCGGCTATGAACGCCAACATTGCTGACAATATATCATCAGTGCTGGGACGGAAAAATATACCTAAGGGCGTAAAAGTAGAAATTAATGATAACAATGTGGATATTGATTTCTATATAGTAGTTGATTATGGAGCCCGTATTCCTGAAGTTGCGTGGAGAATACAGGAAAAAGTGAAGTCTGCTGTTGAAAGTATGACAGGAATGAGTGTATCGTCAATAAATATACATGTGCAGGGTGTCAGTTTCGACAAAAACAAAGAGAAAAGCAATAAAGAGACAGATACAGAGAACTGATAAATCGAGGGTATAATGTTTGGATATGTGGAGCCGGATAAACCGGAGCTTAAACTAAGGGAGTATGAAATATTCCGCGGCTATTACTGCAGTCTTTGCAAGACTATAGGAAAAAAATACGGACAAATTCCAAGAGTTACGCTGAATTATGATTTAACCTTTCTTTATGTTTTGTTGGATTCCTTGGATACAGCACCCGTTAACGGGAGACGCGAGCGTTGTATAGCTCATCCATTTAAGAAAAGATTTGTTGTTTATTCCGGATCAAGTGCAGATTATGCTGCCGCAATGAACATACTTCTGACATATTATAATCTAAGAGATAAGTGGGCTGATGAAAAAAGTATTATTTCCGGATCCGGCAGCTTAATGCTTAAGCGTTTTTACAAAAAAGTAAAAAATGAATACCCTGAAAAATGTAAAATAATAAAACATCATCTCAAGCAGCTCCAGGAGCTTGAGAAAAATGGTTGTGAAATTGTTGACGAGGCAGCAGAACCATTTGCACTTATAATGAGAGAGCTTTTTCAGGGCGGACATATTCATGACGAAATGGCAAATAAAGCTTTAGGCTGGATGGGATACAATTTAGGGCGCTGGATTTATATTCTGGATGCATATGATGATATTGAGGAAGATATCAGGAACAATAATTATAATCCTGTAGTCAGACAATATAAATATAATGGTGAAAATATATCAGAATTTAAGAGAAAAATTCTGGAGCCTGTGAATTTTAGTCTGACATACTCATTGAGTGAAGTAGAAAAAGCCTATTCGCTTTTAAATATTGAAAAAAATAAGGGACTTTTAGATAATATCATTTATTCAGGTTTAATTGTAAAGACAGATAAGGTTCTTCAGGGGAGAGGTAAAGAAAATGAAGAAAAATCCGTATAAAGTTTTGGGTATAAAAGAGGGAGCAAGCTATGATGAGATAAAGCGCGCATACCGTGAGCTTGTAAAGAAGTATCATCCCGATAAATACAGGAATAATCCGCTGGCTGATCTGGCTGAAGAGAAATTGCGTGAGATTAATGAAGCATATGAAACTCTGATGAAAAACGCAGGCTCGTATCAGTATCAGGAAAGCTACAGTCAGTCCTATGAAAGCGGCAGCAGCCAAAGTCAATATCAATATGACACTGACGCCGAACTTGAACACAGAATTAGAAGCTATATAAATATGGGTAATTTAAATGAAGCACAGAAGCTTCTTGACAGAATGAAAAGCAGAGGAGCAAGCTGGTATTATCTGCAGGGTCTTATTTTTTTAAGGCGCGGATGGTATGACAGGGGTTATGCAAATATTCAGAGAGCAGTTCAAATGGACCCCTCTAATTTTGAATACAGGAACGCTTTAAACAACCTTAACAGGCAGTCGGCAGGCTACAGACAGAATTATTATTACAGAAATACCTACAGGCAGGATCCTGATATGTGTAACATTTGTATGCAATTGTGGTGTGCTGACACCTGTTGTGAGTGCATGGGCGGCGACCTTATTGCATGCTGCTGATTTCAAATACAGGAGGTTTTTCATTGGGTGACAGAACACGTAAAATTGCCCTGACAGGCATTATATCAGCTTTAGTAGTAATCTCCCTTATACTGGAATCAATAGCTCCCACCGGCAGGCTGGGGTTTTACGTACTTGCTGCTTTCATGTTGTCTGTTGTATTAATTGAATCAGGAATTGGATGGGGTTGGGCTTCCTATATAGTTACATGCGCTGTTGGGTTTCTTCTTGTTCCGGAGAAACTTAATTTACTCCCATATATAATGTTTTTTGGAATATATACTCTTCTAAAATTTCATATTGAATCCATACGTAAGCCCTGGATCGAATTTATTTTGAAGCTTGGTGCCTTTAACCTTTTTCTGTGGCCGGCCTGGAAAATAGCCGGGACTTTTCTTCCGGCCTATTTGACAGAAGGTACAGGAGTTTTGATAGGCGGAATTGTATTGCAGATTGTATTTGTTTTCTATGATTTTTTATTTACCTGCTGGATCCGCTATTATAATGAAAAAATCGCCCCCAGGATACGAAAGAATAAGCCAAAGATTCCCATTGATTAACGGGTATAAATTATGTTAACTTATATCTGTCGGCGAAAGCCTTCTGCATAGACGTAAGTCTTTGCAATATTTTGAAGCATAGGGATTACGGCATCCCTGATGTATTCACCTCTTCATACTCCAAGCTGCGGGCGCTACCGCAGCTTTTTCTTTAAAGAGGAATTTTATGTTTGGCTTCTGAGGTCTGTCAGTTAAAATTAATATAGATATTTATAATACAGGGTGGATATATAAATGAATGAAAGAACTCTCAAGGTCCTTGAATTTGATAAGATATTAAATAAATTAAGGGAAAAAACTGTTTCATCATTGGGAAAAGCATTTGTTGAGGATTTAAAGCCTGTTTCTGATTTTTCTGAAGTGGAAGCAAGGCTGAAAGAAACCACAGATGCTGTAGCTTATCTGTGGAGAAAAGGAAATGCTCCTTTTGGTGGTATTCATGATATCAGAACTTCTCTCAGGCGTGTTGAGATCGGTTCTGTATTGAATATTTCAGAACTTCTCAAGATAGGTGATACACTCAGGTGCGGAAGAGTTTTAAAGCAGTTTCTCACAAATGATATTCCTCCTGAATGGGAAGATAATGTAATACTGCAATTGGCAAGGCAGCTCAACGTATTTAAACATGTTGAGGATGCTATTTCCAATGCAATACTAAGCGAAGAGGAAATTTCCGATCGTGCAAGCCCCGAGCTTTTTTCCATCAGGAGAAGTATCCGTCAGAAGCAGGACAGCATTAAAGAAAAGCTGTCGTCGATTATACGTTCCGCCGAATACAGAAAAATTATGCAGGACGCTGTAGTTACCTTAAGAGGAGACCGTTACGTTATTCCGGTAAAGCAGGAATACAGAAGTCAGGTTCCGGGTCTTGTACATGACATTTCGTCTTCCGGGGCTACAGTTTTTATAGAGCCTTTATCTGTTGTAGAGGCAAATAACGAGATAAAATCGCTTCTTATAAAAGAGCAGCGGGAAATTGAAAGGATTCTGGCTGAACTTACAGCTAAGGTCTCAGAAATCAGAACGGAGCTGAAAGTTAACCTTGAAATACTTTCAAGGCTTGATTTCATATTTGCAAAAGCCAAACTTTCAAGGGATATGGATGGCATATGTCCCAAACTGTCTGAAAAAAGAATAATTGTTATCAGGCAAGGAAGGCATCCTCTCCTTGACAAGGACAAGGTGGTGCCAATTGATATAGAACTTGGAACCAGCTTTACGACACTGGTGGTCACAGGTCCGAACACAGGAGGAAAAACTGTAACTTTGAAAACTGCAGGACTTTTTGTTCTTATGCTGCAGGCAGGTCTGCATATTCCGGTTGATTCGGGGAGTGAATTTGGTATATTTAAAAATGTCTTTGCAGACATTGGCGACGAACAGAGTATCGAGCAATCTTTGAGCACTTTTTCTTCCCACATGAAAAATATTGTTTCAATTTTAAAAGAGGCCGATCAGGAGGCTTTGGTGCTGCTCGACGAATTGGGTGCAGGAACAGATCCCACTGAAGGGGCTGCCCTTGCCATATCAATATTGGAATGGCTGACAAGTAGAAGTGTATGTACAATAGCAACCACTCACTATAGTGAGCTTAAGCTATATGCTATGACTACTGAAGGGGTGCAAAATGCCTGCTGTGAATTTGATGTGGAGACTTTAAGACCGACTTACCGCCTGCTTATCGGAATACCCGGAAAGAGTAACGCATTTGCCATCTCCCAGAAGCTCGGGCTTGATCAGCGTATCATTGACAGGGCAAAAGACCATCTTACACAGGAAAATATTAAGTTTGAGGACGTTTTAAGTGAAATAGAGAAAAACCGAATTAAGGCAGAAAAGGAAAAAGAAATAGTTCAAAAATATAAAAGAGAGATTGAGGAGTTAAAATCACAGATTCAAAAAGAGAAAGAAAAAATTGAAAAGGCTAAAGATCAGATTCTCTCCAAAGCAAAGCAGGAAGCAAGAAGTATTGTAATCAATGCCAGATATGAATCTGAAGAACTCCTGGAAAAATTAAAGGAATTATATAACCGGGGCTATAATGAAAATTATCAGAAAGAGCTTGAAAAAGCACGAACAGCAATAAGAAGCCTGGATAACCTTGAAGGAACTTTGGTGGACACTTATGAGGTTCGTGAATTTGTTGAGCCTCCAAAGAATTTAAAACCGGGCGAAACTGTAATGGTACTTAATCTAAATCAGAAAGCCACAGTCCTGGAAGAGCCCGACAAAGATGGTCAGGTTATGGTTCAGGCTGGCATAATGAAGGTTAAGGTTCATATATCCCAGCTTAAAAGAATTGACAAGCAAAAAGAGATTATAGATAAGATCAGCCGCGCAAGAGTAACTGGAGTAAAAAGGCAGAGCATAAAGCCTGAATTGGATTTACGCGGTTTTACAGTGGATGAAGCCATTGATAAAGTTGATAAATACATTGATAATGCTGTTATAGCAGGATTAAACGAAGTCACCATAATTCACGGCAAGGGAACCGGCGCCTTGAGAAGCGGTGTGCAGGATTTCCTGAAACATCATCCCCATGTAAACTCATTCAGACTGGGCAAATTCGGGGAAGGTGAAAGCGGGGTAACTGTTGTTGAATTACGTCGATGATTAGTATAAGAAATACAGAAGAATAAAAGGGGAAGGACTATGTTGGGGTTGGGTACAATTATAAATGTTGCAGCTATTGCGGCAGGTGCTCTGGTCGGGATTATCCTGAAAAAAGGGATACCTGACCGTTTTAAAAATACAATAATGCAGTCCATAGGATTGGCTGTTGTCATTGTAGGTATTTCAGGAGCGCTGCAGGGCATTTTTCAGGTAATTGAAGGTGGTAAATTAGACCGTAATTTCATTACTGGTATGATATTATGTCTTGTCATAGGAAGCATCATAGGTGAAATTCTAAAAATAGAAGAAAATTTGGACAGGCTTGGTAAGTGGTTCCAAAATAAATTCACAGAAGGTGAATCCGGATTTGCCAAAGGCTTTGTAACCGCCAGTCTTATATATTGTGTAGGTGCGATGGCAATTGTAGGTTCATTGGAAGATGGCCTTTATGGCAAAATTGATGTTCTGGTTGTAAAGGCAATGCTTGACGGCATATGTGCAATAGTATTCTCTGCAACCCTTGGTTGGGGCGTGCTGTTTTCTGTTATTCCGGTTTTTGCATATCAGGGCACAATTACTCTGCTTGCAAGCTTTCTAAAGCCAATACTTACTGATGTCGTGGTATCCCAGATGTCCCTTGTAGGAAATATTTTAATACTTGCTATAGGTGTCAACCTTATTGAAGTCAAAAAATTTAAAGTGGGAAACATGCTTCCAAGCATATTCCTGCCCCTGATTTACTCACTATTTAGTATGCTTATCCCGTAATGTCAACATTACATTTTATTCTAAATATTTTGTTTATTCCTGTCGAAATGTGGTAAAATTAATTGGAATATATATCGCTTTTACCAAGGAGGAGACGGGGAATGAAGATCAGGCTCAGAAAACAATGTAATGAGGCTAAGAATATTATCAATTATGTTGAAAATAAATTAAAAGGCAAAGAAGTGGAAGAGCCCAAAGTTACTAAGCCCATTCATAAAAATATTCTGGGATATTTTGATCAATTATTGTCAAGTCAAAGTCAGATGGCTGATTCTACAAAGAAGTTACTGGACATAAATGCACATCTTAGTGATCTTGATGTGAAACTGACTGCTATGTCCTATGAACTAATTGATTTTTCTGAGGATATTTCTTCACTTAGTCAATCTAATCTGGCAGTAGTACAGGAAACTACAGCAAGCATGAATCAGGTAAATGAAACCATTAGCAGGACATCCCAGGCATTGAGCCAGTTATCACAGACATCGTCTGAACTTATTCAGAAGAATAATGACAGTCTGGAACAGATAAAAGAGATTAACAATTTAAAAGAGGATGTCCTAAGGTACGCAGGTATCATGAATGATCAAATAGGCAGGCTTGTTGAAATGGCCAATAACGTCTATAACATAGTCAATGGCGTGAGTGCAATTGCTGAACAGACCAACCTCCTTGCCCTCAATGCTTCCATTGAAGCTGCCCGCGCCGGTGAAAACGGAAGAGGATTTGCTGTTGTTGCTGAAGAAATCCGAAAGCTTGCAGACGATACCAAGAAGAATCTGGAAGGAATGACAGGCTTTGTTGATAATATCCAATCTGCTGCGTCGGATGGACAGCAGAGCATGGAGAACACCATCAATTCAACCAGAATTATGAGTGAAAAACTTGAATTGATCTATAAAACCATGGAAGAAAATGCAGAAATGCTGAACAGAACAATTTCTGATATAAAGACTATTGATCAGTCAATTAACGGTATCAGAACTGCAGCTCTTGAGATCAACCAGGCCATGGAAGCATCAAGCCGTGATGCAGAAAAATTGAGCAGTTTCACCCAAAAAATACATGAAGATGCATTGAGAAGCGCTGATCAGGCTAAGCAAATAGGAAGCATCGATGAAAAACTATCTAATATAGCCAAAGAACTTATGGGAGCTCTGAAAGGCATAAGTAATGAGGAGTTTGTTGAAACCCTGGAAAAGGCAAAGACTGCCCATAGGATATGGATGTCCAATTTAAAAATGATATCTGAAGAAATGAAAGTTTATCCTCTGCAGACCAACGGCTCAAAATGTGCTTTTGGACATTTTTACAATACCCTTGATGTAGGTTATCCCGAGCTTAAGGAAGATTGGGAGACCCTGGGTGAATACCATAATAAGCTTCACGATGTGGCAAAAGATGTGTTTGTCTATGTTGAAAACGGCAATTCAGGAAAAGTGCGTGAAATTTATGAAACAGCTTCAAAGCTGTCAGAACAAATATTTGAATATATAGATATTATCATCGAAAAGGTAAATAAAAAGACTGAAGAAGGAATTGATATATTCAGACAATGAGCAGGACAGGGGACGGTTCTGGTGTCCTGCCGCAAGGAAAACAGGAAACTATAGTGTTTCCTGTTTTTTTGTGGTTCTACGTCAAATGTTGGGGTTGAACTAAGTAAAATGAAATAGCCCGTGGAT
>ERZ773359.3615-NODE-3615-length-17436-cov-6.618779_pt1 | contig 17436 bp, 14 predicted proteins | sample MGYA00374955_ERZ773359 | MGnify/ENA primary metagenome ERZ773359 (study PRJEB29098, sample SAMN04486028) | biogas fermenter metagenome | study: EMG produced TPA metagenomics assembly of the Biogas fermentation microbial communities from Germany - Plant 4 DNA1... | reverse complement strand
TTCCATTTTATGCAGGGTTTTTTAAGTTCCGGAACGCTCGGTTTTCATTGTACCAGAAACATTTTGGAGAAAAATATATAAGGATTTATGAGCATTGTGGTATTATTAAGACATCGCAGGCAGTGAAAAGTACGACAAATGCGAGTGTAAGTCATACAACAGCATGTAATATAATACGAAGAGTTGGAATGGAGCTTCAGGAGAAAGGAGCACCAGCTAATAGACAAGTATGAGCATGGATAATTAAATGACACTGTATGCGATATAATTACCCTGGGGATGAATAAGCGCAAGATGAGCCGGTCAGAGTAAGGTGCCAATAATTTACTAAATTATTGGTAACCAGAGCTAGCGATGTTCTGACGAATGATTCTGCAGGAAAAAACGTGCAATGAACATTTGGCACACATCCCATGAAGGATTTACTGGCCTTATTAACAATTCTATGTTATAATATTATAACCAAATCCACAAAAGGAATCAGGGATATGACAAAATGAATCAGATTACAGCACCAGAAAACCTCATAAAAGTTATCACACCTTTATGATTGCAAATTTTTACATAGATTATTCACTCCATGGATTTTATATATAGAACCGACGTCGAATTAATTTTAATTGAATAAGATGTGTTTTGATTTAATTACATTTTACAGTTATACAGGCTTAATCTTAGTATTAGAAATATTCCTTCGAATAGGTTGCTTTATAAAATAAGGAGTGAAATCCAAATGAAAAAAGTATTAATAGTCGATGATGAATTTCTTGCAAGATTAGGCTTAAAAACTTTGATAGACTGGGAAGAATTTGGATATAAAATCGTTGGAGAGGCTGCTAATGGCAAGGAAGCATTGGAAATATTAGACAGAACTGATCCTGATATTTTGTTGACCGATATAAAAATGCCTGTTATGGATGGATTAACCCTAATTGAAGAGGTTCGAAAAAGGAAAAAGAATATACAAATTGTAGTTTTAAGTAATCATGATGATTTTTCTTATGCACAAAAAGCAATAAAGTTCGGTGTAACTCTGTATATTTTAAAATCTGAGCTGAATGAAGCAAATATAAGTAACCTATTAAAAAATCTTTCAGATGTTTCATATGAGAATACTGAAAAAAATGCTGACAATAAAACTCAGAGAGAAAACTATTTAAAAAGCCAGCTTTTAGGCAAGCCTGTTGATGATGAATTTTTACCTTCTACCCTGTCCGCACCTCCAAAAAACCTATTCACGGATGCGGATTATTTCATCATCAGAGGTTTTTGTGATACTTCTATGATTTCAGAAAATTCAAACGACATGCTGGTAAGAACAATTCGCTCAATCATCGGCAAAGCCTTTTCCCAGCATGATTTGATATCATTTTTTTATAAAAATCAATTTTATTTTACGGTAATAGCAGATGCGGTTTCAGATAAACAAGATCCGGTTGAAAATGTTAAAGATATTATGCAGCAATTAGTACGTAATGTAAAACAATACTTTGATGTAAGCGTGCAGATTGGAATTAGCAATATAGGCAAACCCGACAGATTCCCCCAAATGTTAAGAGAGGCGGAAATATCCAGAAAGTGTTGTTTTTTTACATTAGATTCCATATGTTTTTATAATCCGGATCTATTACAAAAAGGAAGTCACATAAGTATCAGCCAGAGTAAGGTTTTTTCATTCATTGAGGATGAGAAGAAAGAAGAAATGAAAGAGTATGTCAGTGAAATTTTTACTAAACTTAAAATGATGAAGGATTATTCAATTTATAAGAACGCTATGGTCGATTTACTTGCCATTGCTAAATCTGCTTGTGAGCATTATGAACTAGGTGAGCTGCCTTCATTGCCTCCTACCAAGTTTTCATATGAAAATATTTTCTGTCTACCTTTTATAAACAGTGCAGAAGAATATATATTGGTTTTATATGAGACCATCTATGATGCCAGGTTGAGCCGTATCGCCAGTTATTCTCCTGCAGTCCGAAATACCATAGCTTATATAAAAAATAACTATTCAAAAAATATCAGTCTTTCTGAAGCAGCACAAATGTCAGATCTTAGTGAAAGCTATCTTTCTTTGTTGTTTAAGCAAGAGGTAGGAGTGAATTTCAGTACTTACCTCACTGAATACAGGTTAGAAATAGCCAAGAAAATGTTAAAGACCACGAATAAAAAAATCTACGAGATTTCAGATGAAATTGGGTTTTCCAGCCCATATTACTTCAGCAAAGTATTTAAAGAAAGCACAGGTGTTACTTGTAAAGAGTACAGGGAAAAGCATGCACATATAATTGAAAACAAAAGTTATACAATATAAATAAAAAAATTATAGATTTTTATAATATTTTTATAGTTTGGATCAGCTTGAGAATGTTAGATATAAATATTTTATATGAAATATAAAGTAATTCCATTTTATTTTGAGAATTTTTGATATAAAATATGAACTGGATTTGACTTAATATTTAATTATGATTATAAACAAATGAACCACCATATCACGTTTCCAGGATGTGTAGTAGTATTTATGTACCTTCATGCACCTTGATAAGATTATACTGCAGACTCTTTTTATTAATGTATGTACTATTCATTTTTTTACATTTATACATTGCACAATACGCAGCAAACCTGCATGCCAAATATTTTCGCTTCATACCTTTACACTTAACATTGCAGTAATAAGCAAAGCAACATTTGACATAAATATACATAGAAATTATCCGGTGTTTTATGTAAATAGCCGTGCGATTAATAGGACTGTGTTCTTTAATTATTCTTAAAAACACTGTAAGTATGTACAAAATAATTTAATTTTATTACAGCATTAACCGTTGAATCATACATACTACCATTAATCTAAAAGCAGGGTCTGTGGTAGAATCTAATTGCAGCATGGTATGCAGTTGCTTTAATCTTATCCTTTTTTTCAAAAATTTTTTTCAATAACCTTTATTAATCTTTATCATGTCAGCTCTTAGGTTAAGGCTTAAATAAAATAAATTAATTAAAGGAGGAGTATCATAATGAAAAAATTCCGTGCAATTATTGCTGCCGTTGTAGTGCTAACATTGATTATGACAGTACTGGCAGCATGCGGGCAGCAGCCGGCAACTGAACCTGAGCAGCAAACACCAGAGCAACCTCAGGAACAACCCGGCACTGAAGCCCCAGAAACTCCGGAAGAACCCCAAACAAGCGAAGGGTTTGACTGGAAAGCTCACGAAGGTACGACTCTACACATCATGTTCAACCAACACACCTATGCAGACGCAGTAATTGAAAAACTACCTGAATTTGAAGCACTGACAGGAATAAATGTAGAATACTCAGTAACACCGGAAGAAAACTACTTCGACAAATTGACAACAGCATTGAACAGCCGCTCCGGTAATCCGGACATCTTCATGACAGGCGCCTATCAGGTGTGGGAATATGCTCCGGCAGGATACATTGAACCACTTGACGACTATATAAACGATCCTAATAAGACACATGCAGAATACAATTTTAATGACTTCTATCCGGCAGTTGTAGGTTCACTCCGCTGGGATTGCATACCCGGACATAGAGTTGGCGAAGGTCCGCAGTGGGCACTGCCGATGGGTTATGAGCTGAACAACCTGGCTTACAACAAGAGAGTATTTGATGAAAAAGGATTAGAACCGCCCAAAACAACAGATGAACTACTTGAGCTTGCTAAAGAATTGCAAGAGTTTGCCGGTTCTGGAAGCTACGGTATAGCCGTTCGTGGTACCAGAAACTGGGCTACAATCCATCCTGGATACATGACCTGCTTTGCTACTTGGGGAGGCCAAGACTTTGTTATCGAAGACGGCAGACTGGTATGTAAGCTTGACTCTCCAGAAGCAATTGAAATGACCGACTATTGGGTAAGATTGATCAAGGAAGGCGGATCTCCACAGTGGTCAACATACACCTGGTATCAGGCAGGTGCTGACTTAGGCGCAGGCAAAGCTGCAATGCTGTGGGATGCTACATGTAACGGATACTTCCAGAATGTTGAAGGAGCTTCAGCTGAAGCCGGTAACCTTGCTTGGGTTGACAGTCCATTGCCTCCAGGAAAGACCGAAACCAAATCTAACGTTTGGGTATGGTCCCTGGCAATGAATGCTGATTCCAAGAACAAGGATGCTGCATGGTACTTCATACAATACTTCACCGGTCCTGAATTCATGCTGTGGTCCGGAACCGAGGGAAGCTGCGCAGACACTCCTCGTAAGTCTGTTGCTGAAAGTGAACAGTACCTGAACATAGTAGGAAAAGCACACGGATATCTTGAAGCATTGGATGAAGGTCTGCCGAATGCAACCATTCAGTTTACTCCTCAGCCTTACTTCTTCGAAACAACCACCGAGTGGGCTGCAACACTCCAGGATCTGGTAGGTGGAAAATACAGTTCAACCGAAGAAGCAATGAAAGAATTAACAGGGAAACTCAACAAGGTAGTTGAAGACATTGCGGTTGAATAACAATTGAATCTTAACCAGACCGACATACAGGGGGAATCCGTTCCCCCTGTAAATCTAAAAAGCATTTTTCAATAAATTATTACTTTAGCTCATAAAGTTTAATATAGTCAATGGTTTTATATAGAGCTATAGAACAACCATCAATTATTTTTCTGAACAACAACGTAAACAACAGTAGTCTCAATTGACGATTGGGAGGTTAAATGAATGAATCTTGGAACAAAACGTGCCTCTGAAAAAGCCAGCACAAGTGTTAACACTAGTCTTAATAAAGCACCGTGGTTGAGACGTGCCAGGCCATACTTGATAATGGCACCGGCAGTTCTGATTACTATCGGTATATTAATTCCGTTTGCAATGGCAATATATTATTCTTTGACAAGCTACACTTTTCGTTTGCCGACTTATAAGTTTATAGGACTCAAAAACTGGATTAGCATGTTTACAAACAGATCATTCTGGCATGCTGTCTGGGTAACTCTAAGATATGCTTTCTTTGCAACTTTATTTGAAATGCTGGTTGGTTTGGGCATTGCTATGCTGTTGACATCGATAGAAAACCGGTTTTCTAAGTTTTTAAGAGTCGTACTGACATTTCCGCTAATGGTAGCACCCGTAATAGGTACTATCATATGGCAACTAATGACTAACAATGCAGTGGGTATATTGGAGAAGTTCCTGAACATATTTGGAGTATATAACTTCCCGTGGGCATCTGCTCATGAAACTGCAATGTTTACAGCGGTCCTTATAGATTTATGGGTATACTGTCCATTCGTTATAATTCTTATAACTGCGGGCATCCAATCTCTGCCAAAGTCACCTTATGAATCTGCAAAGATTGATGGAGGTAGTGCTTGGTTTAACTTTAGAAATCTAACATTGCCTATGTTAAAACCCACTATATACATCGCACTATTATTCCGCTTGATGGCTTCCTTACAAGAGTTTTCTATCATATTTGCTTTGACAAAAGGCGGGCCTGGAGATACATTAATGAACTTGTCAGTTACTGCGTATAATACAGGTTTCCACTTCCAGAAGTTTGGTTCCTCATTACCTTATATACTTGTATTGTGGTTAATAGTTAATATAGTTGCCAGGCAGATTGTAAAACGTTGGATGAAGTCCCAGCAAATAGCCAGCGGAAGAATCATTGAAGAATGAAAGAAGGTGACATCTAATGAAAAGAAGAGAATTGCTTATAAATATAGTAAAACATGTACTACTGATAATTTATGCATTGTTTGCTCTGTTTCCACTCTTTTGGATGTTATTAATCTCATTTAAGTCAGACGCTCAGATGTTTAACACAACCTTTATTTTCACACCGACATTGGAGAACTATGATGCTGTGCTTCTGAGAACGGACTATTTCAGATACTTTAAGGATAGTTTAATCGTGTCAACATTAGCAGTAATTGTTTCATTGTTAGCCGGCGTACCGGCAGCATATGCTCTTGCCAACTATGAATTTAAAAAGAAGGAAGACTTGGCTTTTACAATATTGTCATTCAGATTTGCTCCTGAGATATTAGTCGTTCTGCCGCTCTTCATGATTTATCAGAGAATCGGGCTTTATGACACATATACCGGATTGATATGGGTATATCAGTTAATTACCATGCCATTGATAATATGGGTTCTGCGTGGTTACTTTGAAGATATACCTATCGAAATAGAGCATGCTGCTCAAATTGACGGTTATACTTGGTGGCAGGTATTTCTTAAGAAACTACTGCCATTAATTAGGCCTGGTCTAGTTTCAGCAAGCCTGCTGGCATTCATATTTGCGTGGAATAATTTCACATTCCCGCTTCAGCTGAGCGGTACCAATATAGAGACAGTAACTGTTGCATCTCTCAAGTATCTGGCATCTGATACAGTTCACTATGGTCAGATGGCAGTAGCTGCAGCATTCTCGTCATTACCTGCTGTAATTTTCGCATTGCTGATACAGAAACACTTGGTACGCGGACTAAGCTTCGGAGCAGTGAAAGGATAGGTGATACTGTGGCACAAGTTGAAATTATTAATGTTACAAAACGCTTTGGTAAAACAACTGCATTAGATAACGTTAATCTGGATATTAAGGATAATGAGTTCTTTGTACTGTTTGGGCCGGCCGGTGCAGGCAAGACTACCTTGCTGAATACCATTGCAGGGATCTATCTTCCTGAAGAAGGAATGGTCAAATTTGACGGAGAGGTTATGAACCAAGTAGATGCTTCTCACCGTAATGTTGCTATGGTATTTGAAAACTATGCCTTGTATCCAAACCAAACCGTATATGAAAATATTGCTTCTCCGCTACGCAGTCCTTTATATAAGCAGGATAATGAAACTATTGATAGAGAAGTTCGCAGGGTAGCATCTCTGTTAAGAATTGACGGTTTGCTGGATCGTTTGCCCCATCAGATAAGTAACGGACAAAAGCAGCGCGTAGCTATCGGAAGAGCTATAATCAGAACTCCCAGAGTATTGCTTATGGATGAACCTTTGGCTCACTTGGATGCAAAACTGCGCAACTATATGAGAAGTGAGCTAAAAGAGATGCAGAGTATGTTTGAGAGTACCGTTATATATGTAACCCATGATTACCTTGAAGCTATCAGCCTTGGAGACAGAATAGCTATAATCAAAGAAGGTAAGATAGTTCAAGTGGGTACTCGTGATGAGATATATTATACACCTCGCAATGAGTTTGTAGCAGCTCTTGTCGGTGAGCCGGAGATTAATATAATTGATGGTACTCTCGTAAAAGAAAACGGAACCTCATATATTAAGCTCGAGATGAAAGAAGAATTAGTACCATTGCCCGACAATCATCCTCTGACCAAAACACTGTGTGAATATGATACAAATGAATTCCATGTTGGATTCAGGCCGCAGTCAATAGATTATACCTTTGAATATAAAGAAGGTTATCTGAAAGGCAGCGTGTATAATTTTGAATCCTTGGGTAATAAGGCAGTATTGACTGTTAAAGTAGGCGACACATTCTTGCGTACACTGGCTCCTTATGATTTAAGAGTTCAACTGGATATTGATATATATATAGACGCACCTATTACCAAAGGATTGTTCTTTGACTCTCAAACAACTGAATTAATCGGATCATACGACGATGCAAAAGTAAACGGTAATGGTACGCAGGAATAGAGTAAATCGGAGGTGTAAGGATGGCAAAACTGACTCTAAAAAATGTATATAAAAAATATGATCACAAGAAAAAAAGAAGGAAGAAGGATAAAGAAAACGATTATTTTGCAGTAAACAACTTAAGCTTGGATTGTGAAGACGGAGAGTTTATTGGAATCCTGGGTCCGTCCGGTTGCGGTAAAACTACCACTTTAAGGATGATAGCAGGGTTGGAGGATATTACAGCTGGTGATATCTTTATCGGAGACAGAAGAATTAACGATTTACATCCCAAAGACAGAAATATAGGATTGGCTTTTGAAAACTATGCCCTCTACCCTCCGCTTACGGTTTATGAGAATATTGCCTTTAACCTGAGGGCAAAGGGTTTATCCAACGCAGAAGTAGACGAGAGAGTTAAGAGAATTGCACCTTTACTTAAAGTTGAAGAACTCTTGAATATGAGGCCGGCTGCCCTGTCCGGAGGTCAGAAACAGCGTGTAAACATTGCACGTGCCATAGTAAGAAACCCTGATATTCTCCTATTAGACGAGCCTTTGTCTCACTTGGACGGAAAGATGCGTCAGCAGCTCAGAATGGAAATAAAACGGCTTCATAATGAAATAGAGTCAACAACAATTTATGTTACACACGACCAGTTGGAAGCCATGTCACTGGCTGACCGCATAGCAATCATGGATTTGGGTGTTTTACAGCAGTTCGGTACACCAAGCGAGATATATGACAATCCTGCCAATGAATTTGTAGCCAGCTTTATCGGCGAGCCTCCAATGAATATATTAACAACTACTATAATCCACCATGAAAATGATTTTTACTTTACATTTGAAGACAGCGAACTAAGGATTGTTGTGCCGCAGCGCTACTATGATATTGTGAAAGACGGAATGAAAGTAAGAGTAGGAGTCCGTCCGACTGACATCTACGTAGGCGGGCCGGATTCAAAAGGAACACCTGTAAGAGTAGCAGTCTTTGAGGACCTCTGCACTGAAAGGCGTATTGGTATCCGTGTAGGTGATGAGCTGGTAATGCTCATTACAGAAGATGAAACAAAATACGAACAAGGCGATCTAATCAGGCTAGAAGTAAACGGCGAAAAGACACATTTATTTGACCTGGAAACTGGAAACAGAATTCAATAAAAAGTTAAAAGGAGGTATACATTCATGTCAAAGATTCCTGAAAAAATGAAGGCTATCGTAGCTTATGCCCCTGGTGATTACCGTTTGGAGATGGTTCCGACACCCCGGGCAGAAAAAGATGATGTAATTGTAAAAGTTGAAGGCTGTGGTATATGTGCTGGTGATATTAAAGCTTATGGTGGCGCACCAAGTTTCTGGGGAGGAGAAGGCAGCCCTCCATATATAAAGGCTCCAGTAATTCCAGGACATGAATTTGTTGGTACAGTAGTAGAAGTTGGTCCCGATCAAAAAGAGTTTAAGGTTGGAGATCGGGTAGTATCTGAACAGATAGTTCCTTGCTGGGAATGCAGGTTCTGCAAAACCGGTAAATATTGGATGTGTCAGAAACACGACCTGTATGGTTTCCAGAACAATGTAAACGGCGGAATGGCTGAATACATGAGATATCCTCACGAAAGTCTTAAGTATAAGATTCCGGATGACATGCCTGTTGAACAAGCATTGCTGGTTGAGCCTTATGCATGCTCCAAGCATTGTGTTGACAGGGCCAATATCAGCAATGAGGACTTTGTAGTACTTTCCGGTGCAGGAACACTGGGTTTGGGCATGGTAGGATTAATCCGCATGCGCAACCCGGCCAAGTTTGTTGTACTGGACTTAAATGACAATCGTCTGGAACTGGCTAAGAAATTTGGCGCAGATATTGTAATGAATCCCAAGAAAGAAAATGTAGTTGAAAAAATCTTAGAAATGACCGATGGCTATGGCTGTGACGTATATATTGAAGCGTCAGGTCATCCGTCCAGTGTAACCCAGGGTTTGGAAATGATAAGAAAGCTTGGCAGGTTTATTGAATTCTCAGTATTTAAGGACTTGGTAACTGCCGACTGGAGCATTATTTCAGACAGAAAAGAACTGGATCTGCTTGGTGCACATCTCAGTCCGTGGTGCTTCGAACCTGTTATCAAGTGGATCTATGAAGGTAAGCTGCCTACAGAAGGTGTTGTTACCCATAAATTCGGATTGGATGATTGGGAGAAAGCATTTGAATTAGCAGCTACAGGCGCAGATAATGCTATAAAAGTTGCGCTTATTCCTGGATTATAGGTTGGTGAGTGAGATGAAGCCTATTGCTATAGGATGCGATGAAGCAGCATATGATTTCAAAGAAATAATTAAAGAAATGCTCATAGAAAAAGGCTATGAAGTTGAAGACTACGGAACATATGACAATAAGCCCGTGTTGTATCCTGATATAGCCTTTGCAGTAGCACATGCCGTTGCCGAAGGCAAGCATGACAGAGGTATATTAATCTGCGGTACAGGCATAGGGATGGCTATTTCCGCCAATAAAGTAAAAGGAATAAGAGCAGCAGTTTGTCATGATCCATTCTCTACAGAACGTTCTAGAAAAAGCAACAATGCTCAAATTATGTGCATGGGGGCGCGTATTATCGCCCCCGAGCTTGGAAAAATGCTTGTCGATTTGTGGCTAAAGTGTGACTTTGAAGGCGGACGTTCCACACCCAAGGTTAACAGGATTATTGAATATGAAAATGAGCATTGCTGATTAGTATGTTAAGACAGGTAATGTGCGAAAGGGAGGAAAACTATGCAGAGAATAATTAATGACCCGAATCTAGTGGTTGAAGATATGCTTAAAGGATTTGTAAAAGCTCACTCCGACATAGTTGTAGCCACATCTAACCCAAGAGTATTAAAATATAAAGATGCTCCTGTAAAAGATAAGGTTGGCATAGTAACCGGCGGTGGTTCTGGACATAAACCCGCTTTCATCGGCTATATCGGCAAAAATTTATGTGATGCAGTGGCAGTTGGCGAGATTTTCTCTTCGCCGACAGCTCAGGCTTTTTATGACGCATTTAAGGAAGCGGATGCCGGCAAAGGGGTAGCCTGCTTATATGGTAATTACGCAGGAGACAACATGAATGTAAAGATGGCTATTGAAATGGCAGAAGATGACGGAATCGAAGTAAAAACGGTTGTAGCTAATGACGACGTAGCATCGGCTCCTAAGGAAGAACGCCATAAGAGAAGAGGAGTTGCAGGCGAAGTACTTATGTGGAAGATAGGCGGTGCTAAAGCCGCATTGGGCGCTTCTTTGGATGAAGTAATCGCTGCTGCACATAAAGCAATAGACAACACACGCTCTGTCGGAGTAGGATTAACACCTTGTGTAATACCTGCTGTTGGACATCCTAACTTTGAAATAAAAGAGGGCACCATGGAATTCGGTATTGGCCATCATGGAGAGCCGGGAATAGAGGTAACTGAATTGAAATCGGCTGATGAAATAGCTGAAATGATGGTAGATACAGTAGTTCCGGATCTGCCCTTTGTAAGCGGCGATGAAGTTGCTGTTATCGTATCAGGATTAGGCGCTACTCCTGTAATGGAACTGTATATACTGTATAACAAAATAGAAGAATTACTGTCAGACAAGGGAATCAAGGTATACAAAGCTTTCGTCGGAAATTATTTTACATCGCTGGAGATGATGGGTGCTACATTTACAGCAATGAAACTGGACGATGAACTAAAGACGCTGCTAGATCTTGAGGCAAACTCCATGGGTCTCAAAGTATTTGGATAATAAGTGAAAGGAGACTTAATATGGAGAAATTCAGAAATGAAGACGGTAAAGTAGTTGTATTAAACCTGATATCAACCATACAAGAAAACAAGGATTACCTGAGTGAAGTGGATGGGTTAATTGGCGATGGAGACCATGGAATCAACATGAATAAGGGTTTTACTTCTTGTGGTGAAAAATTAAAAGATGTTGATACAAACCTTTCAGAATCGCTAAAAATTTTAGGACAAACATTGCTTACAGAAATAGGCGGTTCTATGGGGCCACTTTACGGTACCATGTTCAGAAGAATGGCCAGGCGCTGCAGGGATGAAGAATATGTAGACGCACAAGTATTTAAGGATATGATTGTTGCAGCCAAAGACGGAGTATCTGAACTTGGCAATGCAAAACCAGGAGATAAGACTTTAATGGATGTATTAGTACCTGCAGCTGACAAGTACAGCGAAGCCCTGGATAACGGTGCCGGCTTTACTGAGGCGTTGCAGGAAATGAAAAAGGCTGCCCAGGCGGGTATGGAATCGACAAAAGACATGGTTGCCAAAGTTGGCCGGTCAAGCAGGCTGGGCGAGCGTTCACGGGGAGTTTTGGATGCAGGCGCTGTGTCTTGTAACCTGTTGCTCCAATCAATGGCCGATACCATCATTCAGCTGATAAACAGTTAAATTGCAGCAGATCATTAGATACATTTGGGAGGAAAAGTTAGTGCAGAATGCTTATTTTCTAGGTATTGACGGCGGAACTTCCTATATAAAAGCTGCAATAATGGATCAGAATTTCAATCTAATAGATGAAGAAAGACAAAATGTAACAATATACACTCCATTCGAAGGTGCAAGCGAAATTGACATGAATGAGTATTGGCAATGCATGTGTAGCATTACACAAAGACTGAAGGAAAAGAATACTTCAATATGGGGTAAAATTGTAGGTGTCGGCATTACAGCACAGGGAGATGGGCTCTGGCCTATTGACCAAAATGGTCTCCCTGTGCGTAATGCACTGCTTTGGAATGATACGCGTTCCAAATCAGTAAATATTGATGAAATAAAAGAGTTAGATGACATAATAATAAGTGAGCATACAAACCGTATTTATTACGGATCTGTTATTGCATTGCTGAAATGGATGAAAGTGAATGAACCTGATAATTTCTCACGTATAAGGTGGGCGCTTCATTGTAAAGACTGGCTTAATTATAAACTAACCGGTAAGATTTATACAGATTATACAGACGCCAGCACTGCCTTATTTAACATAAAAAAAGGAGAATACAGCCAAAAAATTCTGGATGTTCTGGATTTATCCGAGTGTATAAATATTCTGCCTAAAGTTGTAAAGTCTACAGATGTTATCGGTTATATATCTAAGCCTGTATCTGAATTAACAGGAATCTGTGAAGGAACACCTGTCATAGAAGGCGCCCTGGATGTGTGTACTGTGGCTTTGGGAAATGATGTCATAAACACGGGGCAGGCATGTACCATCATTGGTACAACATTGGGAAACGAGGTTGTAATCGATCCAAGCGATGTAAATCCCAATGAAAAACGAGGCTTGCTCATGCATCACGTCATTCCTGATAAATATTTGTGGATTTTGCCGACTCTGTCAGGGGCATCTTCTATGGACTTTATAAAAGCAATGTTATTTCCGGATGTTCCTTATCCTGATTTGGAGGAACAATTGGAAAGGATTCCGTTAGGTTGCGATGGACTGATTTTTCATCCATTTATTAACGGTGAACGTGCGCCTTTTAAAAACGCTTTGGCTACAGCGGGTTTTTTTGGGCTAACACACGTACATACAGAATTGCATATAATGAGAAGCGTATTTGAAGGACTGGCTTATTCTTTTTATGATTGTATTAGTGTCTTTGGTTCCTTATTTGACACTATTTATTTTTCTGGCGGGGCTTCAAAAAGCGATATGGTATGTCAAATGTTTTGTGATGTGCTCGGGAAGCCTGCTCAAAGAATACAAACAAAAGAAGCCGGTGTATTGGGTATTATTCGTATTTTACAGGTTGCATTGGGTTATGCTGAAGACTTTTACAGTTTTACAAAGCAGCCTACAACCGGTTTTACTCCGGATATGAACAGGCATGTTCAATATATGGAATTATTCGAGCTATATGATGAATTAAGGCATACTATGGAACCTTTTTGGGTCAAAAGAGATAAGATCATAAGATAAAGTCTGCAACTCAATACATTCCATTTCAATTTCAAAAGACATAAAGCAGAACTTTGCATAATGTTTTGTAAGCAAATATGGACAGAGGGTGATAATTGAATATGTCAAAGCCTAAATGTATAATTACAGCAAAGATCGTTGAACCATATATAAGTAAAATTAAGGAATTATGTGATGTTACAGTTTGTGGTTGGGCTAAGGACGGGAAATTCATGTCTGACGAAGAGTTAATTCAAGTACTTAAGGATGCGGAAATTTTTATAGTCGGATATGAACATATAAGAGCCAACATTATAAATGCCTGTCCTAATCTAAAAATGATTATATGTACCAGGGGAAATCCGGTAAATATTGATGTTGAAACCTGTACTAAGAAAGGAATTCCGGTCTTGCATACACCAGGGCGCAATGCAAATGCTGTAGCAGAATATACGGTAGGTGCTTTACTTTCATTGGTACGGAATATTTCCAGGTCCAACCGTGAAATACTGAATGGCAGGTTTTTGGGTGATGAAAGCGAAAATATTTATGACATAGAGTACCGTGATGACACCGTCTGGGCTATAGGCGGTTATGATGAGAACCCTTACAATGAGTATCAGGGAATAGAGTTATACGGTAAGACATTTGGCATGATTGGATACGGCGCTATAGGCAGAAGGCTTTCTAGGATCCTCAACGCAATGGGAATGAGGATAATTGCATATGATCCATATGTTTCTAAAAGTGAAATTGAAAAAGATAAAGTTGAATCTGTTTCACTGGAACAGGTCCTATCAGACTCAGATTTCGTTTCTATAAACTGCAAAGTTACAGAAGAAACAAAGGGCATGATTGGAGATAAAGAGATTTCTTTAATGAAGCCCACTGCATATATCATTAATGCTGCAAGAGCAATTATTATAGAGCAGAAAGCGCTAATTGAAGCTTTGAGTGAGAGAAGAATTGCCGGAGCTGTACTGGACGTATTCTGGGAAGAACCACTTCCATCTAATCATCCCTTGTTAAAAATGGACAATGTCCTGATAACACCTCATATCGGTGGTGCTTCCAAAGATGTACCTGTTCAGCATTCCTTAATGGTCTATGAAGAAATACAAAACTATGTTAATAATAAACCCCTCGTCAGGGTTTTCAATAGAGAAGTTATTAAAAATAACTAGATGCTGGCTAACATATTACAGCAAAATAACACAACATTGAAGGAAGGTGCATCATGAAGACACTAGTAACTGCTAGATTTGATCACAACTACTTGAATGAATTAAAATCGTTTGCTACAGAAATCGATTTTGATGGTTATGGGGTTCACGGAGTTAAAATGGAAACTGACGACTTAATAAAAGCATTGGAAGGTAAAGAGCTTCTCATAACCGAATTTGAAGATATTTCGCGCGAAGTGATTGAAAAATCAGATTCGCTTAAAATAATTGCATGCTGCCGTAATGAGCCCTTTGCCAGTGTAGACGTAGAAGCTGCCACTGAGAAAGGCATACCCGTAGTATTTGCCAAGGGCAGAAATGCCATAGCTGTTGCAGAGCATACCATAGCGCTTTTAATGTGCGTTTCAAAGAATATTGCGCTGACAGATCATTTGTTAAAGTATACTGACGAGTTGACAGGTCAAACATACAGCGACAAAAAAGGGGAACGCAAGAATGTTGTTTCTGAATGGTCTATGGATCCCAATGCCCCATTTGCTGTATATGGGGGAAAACCTGAAATGTACGGCAAAACTTTTGGCCAGATAGGACTAGGATCTATAGGTTTAGAAATTGCAAAACGAGCCCTATGTCTGGGTATGAAACTACTGGTTTATGATCCCTACGCAAAGAAAGAGTTTGTCGAACAATACGGCAAACTTGTAGACTTAGAGACATTAATGAGAGAGTCGGATTTTGTATCAATAAGCTGTAATGTTACACCTGAAACTAAAGGCATGATTAGTCGGGAAATGATTAACCTTATGAAACCGACAGCATACTTTATAAACACAGCACGCGCAGCAGTGGTTGACTACGATGCACTTTATGATGCTTTGGCCAATAATCGCATAGCAGGAGCAGGCTTGGACGTATTCCCCGTTGAGCCAATACCGAAAGGTGATAGATTTTTGAAACTGAAGAATACTGTTCTAACCCCCCACCTTGCCGGCTCATCAAAGGATATCATAGGACACCAAACAGAAATTGTTTTGAACCAAATTAAAAAAATACTGGCGGGCGAGAAGCCAGAATATATCAGTAATCCGCAGGTGTTATAAAATGATGTATACATTAGGTATTGATATAGGAACTACAAACGTAAAATGTGTATTGTTTGGTGAGCGCATAAGAATGGTGGAGGAAGCTGCTTATGAGTATCCTACACTATTTCCCAGGCCGTCGTGGGTGGAACAGGATCCGGAATTCTGGTGGAAAGGCGTAGTTGTAACAATCAAAAAGGTACTATCAAAAAGCGGAATTGATCCTGCTAGTATTAGAGCCATTGCTGTGAGCTGTCAGTCCCCGTGTGCTCTACTGGTAGATAAGAACGGAACTCCACTGCATAACGCACTGATCTGGATGGACAGGAGAAGTACTGAAGAAGTTAAACTGTTGGATCAGTTAGTGGGGGCAAACAGGATATTTGAGATAACAGGAAACCGTTTGGATACGTATTTTATGCTTCCTAAACTGATGTGGATGTTACGCAATCATCCTGAACTTATTGGTAAGACATATAAAATACTGCAGGCTAATGGCTATGTAAATCTTAAGCTAACAGGAGTATTTTCTATAGATTATTCAAGCATATCATTAACACAGTTATATGATATGAAGAACAAATGCTGGAGCAAGGAAATATTTGATGCAATAGGCATGGACAGTTCTATAATGCCGGATATTTATGGCTGCACAGAGGTCATCGGAGGCGTCAGTGAAAAGGCAGCGGAAATAACAGGCTTGAAACCCGGCACCCCAGTACTTGGTGGTACAGTGGATGGAACAGCCTCAACCCTTGAAGTCGGCTTAAAAGATGGCGAAGCTGTGGAGATGACCGGCACATCATCTGTTTTGAATATAGGAGTAACAGAACCTGTTACTTCAATGAACCTTTCATACCTTAATGGTATTAATGAAAAAAGTGCTGTACTCTTTGGAGCCATGAGCTCCACAGGCGGATGCCTGAGATGGTTTAGAGATTATCTTTATAACGGTAGAATAAATAAGAATAATGCATATCAGCTTATGGATGCAGAAGTGATGAAAGAGGCGCCTGAACCTTCTAAGCTTATATTCCTGCCTTACATGGCAGGGGAAAGAGCTCCGATTTGGGATCCAAATGCAAGAGGAGTCTTTTTCGGACTTAATATGGGCACCAGCCGTGCTCAGCTCTTAAGAGCCATTATGGAAGGATCTTGCTTTGCATTGCGGGATAACCTGGAGGAAGCAGAAAAGCTGGGAATGAATCCTAAAAAGTTTTATGTGACAGGCGGATGCAGCAACAGCGATATTTGGCTGAAAATCAAGGCCTCTGTTATAAACCGTGAAATAATTGTACCCTATAAGACCTTAGGAGCGCCCGGTGGACTTGCTTGCATGATAGCTGAATATACAGGCGAGTATGATTCGGCTCAAAGCGCAGCTGAAGACTATTTAAAAATTGCTAAAATAGTTAAGCCGGAAAAATCATGGATTGCTGTTTATGATGAGTTGTACGCCTTATACAAGAGTGTTTATGGTTCACTTAAAGATGAATTTGTTAAATTGTCCAAGCTACACTGATTTAACAAACTTGGCTCTATGTCAATTGTTGGGGTAGAGATAAACCCAAGAGTAAATAAACCGAA
>ERZ773359.3614-NODE-3614-length-17436-cov-10.897129_pt1 | contig 17436 bp, 19 predicted proteins | sample MGYA00374955_ERZ773359 | MGnify/ENA primary metagenome ERZ773359 (study PRJEB29098, sample SAMN04486028) | biogas fermenter metagenome | study: EMG produced TPA metagenomics assembly of the Biogas fermentation microbial communities from Germany - Plant 4 DNA1... | reverse complement strand
AGCTTACTTTAATATTTTTATTTATTAGTCCTTCTACTAAAGTAGAAAGTTCATTATTTAACTCCTCTTTAGATAAATTTGATAAGTCTTTATCTAGAATATAAACTCCTGGATAGACTTTGCTAGAATAACTCTTAACTAAATTAACATTGGTAACAATAAAGTAACTAAGAATAGTACTAATTATTAATAAAACTATTACTAAGGTTTTAATAGATAAGAATTTTTGCATTTTGGTATTTATAATTCCTGTTTCTTTTGAAGTGTCTGTGTTATTATCCATGATTACCACCTTTCATAAGTCTATAGATATAGTTTAACTGCAAAATAAAATAATTTCAACTATAAATGTAATAATATGGGTCTGTATTAAGAAAAATTATCCGATAATAACATTTTTCCGTATTTATCTGTAAAATTAAATCTTTTTTGTGAAAAAGGGAGATATATTTACAAAAATGACCACTTTATTGTAATATAAGTAAAGAGATAATAAATATAGTAATAATAGTAGCAACTAGGGAGGCAAAAATGAAAACAAGATTTAGCAAGAAAAGAAGAAAAATTCAAAAAAATACTAGCAGTAAGGATGGGGTGAATAACAAGAGTAAAAAACTCAAAAAAACTATGGGAAAAAAGATATTCAACATAACTGTAGGTGTAACAGTAATCGCCATGTCAATCTTTATAATATCAAACATCTTTATGTTTAGAAATATTCTGAATTCCATAGAAGAAAAGTCTATATCAAAAGGAAAGTATATTAAAGGAAGTGTAAGCAGTGGTGATATTATTAGTATAATAAAAGATAAAACACCTGGAACTTATGACTATAAGAAAATAAAAAATGATCTAACTAATGCAAAGGGCAATGAAGATATTTCAGATGCAAGAATACTTTTAAAGTCAAATAATATGGCTGAAATATTAGTAGATACAGAAAATAATTTATTATCTTTTGGAAAGCAATTTGAAATTGATAGTACTTTAGAGAAGGCCTTTAATGGAGAAATTGTGTCAAATCAGGTCAGGGAAGATAAAACAACATTTATAAAAATATACTATCCAATGAATGATTCTAGTAACAAGGTTATTGCTGTTTTGGAGGTATCAGATGATATTACTAGCATTATTGATGCAAGAGAAAAAATCATTTTACAAACAAGTATTCTTGCTACGATATTAATAGTTCTTTATGGTATTATGTCCTTTGTGCTTTCAAAGAATATAAATAAAAATGTTAATAAAGTAATAGAGGGCTTAGTGGTAATGTCAAAAGGTGATTTAACTAAAGCTATTCATGTAGATGGAAAAGATGAAATTCAATTGATAGCTTTTTATATAAATGACCTAAGATTAAAAATATCAGAAATGATAGATAAAATAAAAGACATGTCCAATAGTGAAATTAAAGTAGTGGAAGAACTATCAACTTCAAGTAAAAATGTGGCAGAGTCTTCTTCTGAGGTTTCGGCTAATATACAGGAAATAAACTCTAATTTATTCATTCAAAATGAAGATATGAGGGAAATTACTGATTTACTTAATGGTTTTGAATATTCTATTCAGGATGTTGGGATGGTTATTAATGAAGCAGATGGTCTTTTAGTAGAAATAAATAATAAATTGAAAAATAGTAATGAAGATTTAATAAATCTTCAAGATTCAAAGAAAGATATAGAGAATTCTTCTTATTATTTAAATAATAAATTAACAAATTTATATAATTCTCTTGAGAAAATAAAAAATATAGCCGTTTTAATAGATGGTATTGCTGATCAAACTAATTTATTAGCTTTAAATGCTGCAATTGAGGCGGCAAGGGTAGGAGAATCTGGAAAAGGGTTTGCTGTGGTGGCTAATGAGATTAGGAATTTGGCTGAGGAAGTAAAAAGTTCTTCTTTAGATATCGATAAGCTGCTTATAACATTAATTAGTGAAAAGAATGATGTTGAAGAAACCTCAAAAGTTATGCAAAAAAAACTCTCCAATCAATTCGAAGTTATAGATAGATCTACATATTCTTTTAAAGATATAATACATAGAATTATTGAAGTTATGCCCAAGATGAAAACAGTAAACACAAAAATGAATCTAGTAACTGAGGAAAAGAATAACATAGCGGTTTCTATAGAGAAATCAAAAAAGCTACTTGAAGAAATTGCTAACTCAGTTGAAGGAATAAGTGACTTTACTGCAGAATTAAATCAAATAGCAAATGAAGTTGCGGAAGTAGGCAATAAATTAAGTTTAAATACTAAAGAGAGAGGTATAGAAATTAATAAATTTAGGATAAAATAAGGACATTTATGCTTTTTACATATTAAGGAAAGCATTAAAATAACAATATTAATAAAACCTTAATAACATTTAAATATATTTAAAAATATTTTCATAGTGTTACAATTAAAATAATTGATTCTAATTAAGGAGTGATATTATGAATATGGAAGGAAAAATACTCAAATTCTCTGCTTATGGGGCATTGTTTTTTGCTGTATTAGGTATTGCATGGGGATGAACTATAGATTCTAAAATGATTACTTTTGATGGCTTTTATTCTTTTATTGGTTTGTTATTATCTATATTAGCAATAGAGGCTACTAAGTTTATTAAAAAAAGTGATATGGAAAAGTTTCCTTTTGGAAAGGCTATGTTAGAGCCATTGATAGTAATTTTTAAATCAATAGTACTATTGTTTATGTGTACAAGCAGTTTAATATCTTCTGCAAAACAAATTCTAAGTGGGGGAAATGATATAGAAACTGGTTTTGCGCTAGTTTACTCATTAATATCCTCAATCGGATGCATCATTGTATACTTATATATGAAAAAAACATCTAAAAGCTTAAATTCAGAAATAGTTAAGGCTGAAAGTAATCAATGGTTTATGGATGCTCTTATAAGTATAGGAGTGCTTATAGGATTTATTATTTCTATAATTTTAACTAATATTGGACTTGAAAATGTATCGAAATATGTTGACCCAGGTATGGTTGTTTTAACATCCGTTATATTTATTACTGTTCCTATAAAGTCAATATTGGAATCATTTAAAGAATTAATTAATTTTAATGCTAATGATGATATTAATGAAGATATTAATCTTCTTGTTAAGGGAATAGAAGATGAATATAATATTGAAGATTCAATAGCAAGGGTAGCAAAAATAGGAAGGGAATTAAGAATAGAAATTGATTTTATATTATCTAAACATTCAAAAATAAAATCTGTAGATGATATGGACAAAGTAAGAGAAATTATTGATAAGAATACAAATCATTTTAAGATGGAAAAGTGGATGAATGTTTCATTTACTAAAAATAAAAAATGGACTATCTAATGTGATTTTATAAATTAAATTTAAATAAGCTGTAAAATAAGGAGAATGCATTGTTTTTTCTTATTTTATAGCTTTTCTTTTATAGTTATTATTTTACTATTAACTAATAAATACTTACAAGAAGTCACATAAAAGGAAATGGGATTGTATATTAAAACATTTACATAATTAAATTATTAACAGCATAATTAAAAAGATAACAAAAAAATTAGTAAATTAATAAAATAATTAAGAAAAACTTGATAAATAGGAAAGAAATTATCAAAAATGTTGAAAGATTTTCAATAAATAATGTATAAATGAAATGAATTAATAAGTTTTTTTGGACAAACCTTTAACAAGGAATATTGAAATTATTTCTAACTTAAAATACAATCAGATTGTAAATATTAAAATTTTATAAAATCTATTTTTAGGGGGAAATAAAATGATATCAAAAAAATATTAGCTGTATGTCTAATAACAACATCATTATTAGTTGGATGTGGAGGTAAAGAGCCAGCAGAAAATACTGAAAAGCCAAATACTTCTGCCGGAGAATCAACTGACAAATTCACTGGTACAAAAACATATGAAACTCTTTATGATCCAACAGGAGCAAAAGGAGATGTAATTGTTGTTGATCTTGATTTTGAAAATGGAGAGCCAGTAAAAGTTGCTATTGATGTTCGTCAAGAAGATGGATCAATGAAAAAACAAGCAGCTGCAGATGGAAAATACGTTATGAAAGAAGGAGAAGAACACCACTGGGGAGAGCAAATTGAATTATTAGAGAAATTCATAGCAGAAAATGATTTTGATTTATCAAAAGTTACTTTAACAAACGATGATGGTAATACTGATGCAGTATCAGGAGTTACAATTAAAGTTGGTCGTTATATAGAAGCTGTACAAGCTGTTTTAGATTCAGCTGAATAATAAATATTAAGAGGGAGTTGTCTGTGACGATTCCTTCTTTTTTTTGTATAAAATAATTCTATAAATAATAAAAAATTAATTGGGGAAATTATTAATGATAAAATATAAAGGAGGACTAAAAATGAAATTAAAATCATTAATAATTCCATTAGCAGCAGTGGTATCCTTAACTTTTGCAGGATGTAATAGAGCAGAAGAGGATATGAAAAATACAGAAGATATAATCGAAGAAGATGTAATTGACAATGATAATGGAACTGATATGAATGATGGAGTAGACACAAATGATGGAACTGATATGAATGATGGAACAGGAACAAATGAAACAGAAACAGATGGAACTGGAACAAATAATGGAATGGGAACAGATGATACAGGTACTGGTACAGATAATGGAGCAGGAACTGGAGGAACAAATCAGTAATTCTTTTCCTTTTTAGGTATTTCATAGAATGAAGAAGGTAAAAAGGGAAGGGGCAAATATATCCGAAGATATGGAAGTTAAGTAATAAATATTATATAATAAAAGGATAAGTGCCATTTACTTATCCTTTTATTATATAATAGGGTTTATATTTGTTTTGAATAAATAATATAATGTATAATAAAAGAAAATTATTTTGGAGGAAGTGCCTTGAAAACAAATGCTAATGTAATAGAAAAAACAAAAATAAAAAAAGATGTGCCTAAAAATTATAAAGTAATTATGTACAATGATGATTTTACTACAATGGAATTTGTGGTGGCTATTCTCGAAGATATATTTAATAAAAATTCTGCTGAAGCATATAAAATAATGATGGAAATTCATAAAAATGGAATTGGAGTAGCAGGAGTATATTCTTATGATATAGCAATATCGAAAGTAAGAAAGGTAAGGGAGCTTGCAAAACAAGAAGGATTTCCTTTTAAATTGACAGTAGAGGAGGAGTAAAATGGATATAAGTAAAATAGTTAGAGAAGTTTTAATTAGAGCTTATAGAATTGCTCATGAAAATAATAACGAATATATAACACCAGAGCATTTAGTTTTAAGTGCTTTAGAAGAAGATGTTTTTAAAGAAGCAATTACTAAATTAAATGGCAATGTAAAAGATTTAAAAGATGATCTAATTAATTATATAGATAACAATATTGATAAGGTTGAAAATAGAGAGCCAGAAGAAAGTTATGGCATAAAAAACGTATTAATCTTAGCTACTCAGCAAGCTGCTTTTAGTGAAAGAAATATGGTTGCATTAGAACATATAATGGCTGCCATATATAGTTTAAGAGATAGCTATGCAGTTTATTTTCTTCAAAAGCAGGGAATAGAAAAGCAAGATTTATTATATGAACTATCACATAATCAATCTGAAAAAGAAAATATTGCTAAGGATGCAATTAAAATAATAAAAATAAATCCATTAGAGCATAGAAATTTAAACTCAAATCTAAACTCAGGTGCAAGTAAAACAATAAATAAGTATTGTACAGAGCTTACAAATTCATTAGAAATCGATGACCATTCCTTAATTGGAAGGAAAGATATAATTAATAGAACAATACAAATACTCTCTAGAAAAACAAAAAATAATCCTGTCCATGTAGGGGAGCCTGGTGTAGGTAAAACTGCAATAACTATGGGATTAGTTAAATTAATAAAAGAAGGTAATGTTCCAAGTAAATTAAAAAATGCTAGAGTCTTTTCTTTAGACATAGGCTCTATTCTTGCAGGAACAAAATATAGGGGAGACTTTGAAGAAAGAATAAAGCAAACTTTAGATGAAATATCAAAGTTTGAAAATCCTATAGTCTATATTGATGAAATTCATAATATTGTAGGGGCAGGGGCTTTAAATGGCAGCTCTTTAGATGGAGGTAATTTAATAAAGGGGTATTTATTAGAAGGAAAAATAAAATTTATAGGAGCCACTACTTATGATGATTACAAAAAACACTTTGAAAAAGATAAAGCTTTAATTAGAAGATTTCAAATAGTAGAAGTAAAAGAAACTTCCATAGAGGAAAGTATTGAAATACTTAAAGGAATAAAAGAAAGCTTTGCAAAATATCATAATGTTGAGTATAAAGATGAGGCTCTTGAAGAAGCGGTTAAATTAAGTGCTAGATATATTAATGATAAATTTTTACCAGATAAGGCAATAGATATAATGGATGAAGCAGGAGCTTATGTAGACATAAATAGAAATACCTTAGAGGAAGCAATAGTTGATAAAAGGGTTATTGAAGAGATTATTTCAAAAACTTGCAATATTCCAAAGCAAACTATTGAAAGTACTGAAGTAGAAGTGTTAAAATCCTTAGAAGAAGAATTGAAGAAAAATATTTTTGGACAAGATTCTGCAATAGAAGAAGTAACGAGAGCTATTAAATTATCAAGGGCTGGACTAAGTTCAGAAGAAAAACCTGTTGCATCCTTATTATTTGTAGGACCAACTGGTGTAGGTAAAACAGAAATAGCTAAAGTCTTATCTAAGACCTTAGGAGTTGATTTAATAAGGTTTGATATGAGTGAATACGGTGAAAAGCACTCTGCATCAAAACTTATAGGTTCTCCTCCTGGATATGTTGGATATGAAGAGGGAGGCTTGCTAACTGATACTATAAGAAAAAACCCTAATTCAGTTTTGTTATTAGATGAAATAGAAAAAGCTAATCCTGATATTTTAAATGTTCTTCTCCAAGTTATGGATTATGGAATCTTAACAGACAATAAAGGTAGAAAAGCAGATTTTAGAAATGTAATAATAATTATGACATCAAATGTTGGAGCGAGAAATTTAAGTAAAAATTCAGTTGGATTTTTAAAAGATGAATCTAAGAGGGAGGATATTAAAAATGATGTATCTAAAGCATTTTCTCCTGAATTTAGAAATAGATTAGATAAAATAGTTATATTTAATCAAATTAATGAAGAAATGGCACTAAAAATAACTAAAAATGAATTAAACAAATTTAAAGAAACATTAGTTGCAAAAAATGTTACTGTAAGTTTTACTGATGGATGTATTAAATATATTAGTAAAAAGGGATTATCTAAGGAATATGGCGCAAGGGAAATAATAAGAGTAATTAATACAGATATAAAACCCCTATTAGTAGATGAATTATTATTTGGAGCTTTATTTAATGGAGGGCAATGCCAAATAGATGTAAAAAATGATAACTTTACAGTTAATATTCTAAAATAAAAAATAATAAATGAGAGGGGAATCCTCTCATTTTTAATGGGAGTGTAATAGATGAAAGACATTAAAGAAATACAAGAAGAAATAATAATTAAGGATGCTAAAAAGGCAGAAAAGATATGGAAGGAACTTGAAAAGGATGAAAGTTTAGAATACTATTTAAATAAGATGACAAAAGAGGAACTTTTAAGGATTGGATATAACAATAAGATAAGAGGGTTAACTTCCTTAAGAAAGCAAGACTTAATAGAGAGGTTAAAAGATATTATTGTAGAAAAATTAGATAATATGATAGCCCTTTTAGACCTAGAAAGATTAAAATATTTGCAAGAAGTTTTAAAGTCTAATGGAAGGAAAGAATATAATCCAAGGGAAATAATAAGTGCAAGTTATTTTAGAGATAGAGGAATTTTATTTACTGCAGTTGATAATAGAAAATTATATGCAGTTATGCCGGAAGAATTACTTAACCTAATAAAAGAAAAATTAGATGATGAATGTAATAAGAAGTCTAGGTTCAATTCAGAGGTAATTAATACTTTATCAGGCTTAGTTTACTATTATGGTGTTATGGAACTTGCTACCCTAAAAAGACTTTTAGAAGAAAATTATGAAATTAAAATTACAGAAGAGGACTTATTAGATTTAATTTCAATTGGGGAAGAGGTAGGCTATGATTTTCAATTTGAAGAAGATATTATAAGCCATTTAGATGTGGATAATCCAAAAGAAATCTTAAGAAAAATTAAGGAATCAGATTTAGATTATGCAAAATTTGATAGAAAAACCTTATTAAGGGCTGGAAAACCTGATTATATTGAAGAAAATAAACAAGCAGTGAAATTAGAAAGAATTTTAAATGAATTATTTATAATAGACAAAGAAATTTTAAAAGAAGAAATTGAAGGGTTTATTATTGCAATAAAAAATGAAGTTTCTATTGAAGAGGCTTCCAATATATTCTTAGAGGCTTATGAGGTTGAAACAGAAGAAGAAAAGGTAATATTAAAAGGTGAATTAGAAAAGCTTGCTTTAGGAATTAGAAAATGGACATTAAAAGGACGAAAAATAAATGAAATAGAAGGTAAAAACAAAACAGTTATAAGTAGCAAAAATGTAGGAAGAAACGATAAATGTCCTTGCGGAAGTAATAAGAAGTATAAAAAATGTTGTGGAAGGTAAGATGAAAAAATATGTATTTAAATTATGTTTTATTATTTTTGGGAGCTACAAATCTAGTCTTGGGTTTGATAATGTTTTTTAGAAAAGGTGAGTCTGCTAGGAAATATTTATCACAAAGTTATAAAATTATATATAAAGAATTGGATACTGAATCTTTAGAAAAGGTAGAGGGGCTTTCAAGAATTTTAGGACAACTTACTTGTCTTGAAGGATCTTTATATATTTTCCTTGCATCAACAGCAATATATTCAGAGATGAACATAATTTTAGTAATTATACTTATTGTTATTATAGAAATAGGAGTTTTTAGTATAAAAAATAGTATACTTAAAAAGTTTATTAAATAATTTAGGAGCTCATCATAGATGGGCTCTTTTTTTTGCTTTACTCTAGATAAATCTTTTGAATTTTCTAAATAATTTTGTATTAAAAAAAGTTTAAAACTGGTATACAATATGCTTATTAATTATTGTTTAAACTATTTATATATGGTAATATAACTTTGGTGGTTTAATAGTACTTATTATATGGTATTAATAACCGTTATTTTTTTAACAGGAGGGATGAATATTGTTTTTTGATTTTTTTAGTAACAGAAGTATTTCTAATAAGCTTTTCAAGATAAAAGAAGACAATATTAAAGAGCTTATTATAGAAACAAATTCGGAAAAAAATGCATCTAAAAAATTTACTGAGAAACTAAATACTTTTTTTGAAGGAAACCATAATAAATTTATCATTAAAGCTTTTAGCTACCAGCCAAATATTAATGGGTATGGAATCATTTTAAATTCTAGAAAAGAAGATTTTATAAAGGGTGTAGAAAAGATTAAATCCATTGGTGAAATTAAATTCGTAGTAGATGGAAAAGATAAGAACATTGAAAAGGATTTAGTAGAATTTGGAGAAGTTATCAAATTATCATCAAAAACAGACTTATACAAAGATAAAATTTCTTCAAGTGTTTATAAAGGCGAAAAAGAGGTATTAACTTTTGATTTAACTGAAGTGATCCAAATTGGACAAGCTGCAGGTAATAAAGAAATAGAAATACTTTTTACTGTTTATGGTAGTTCTGTAGAAGGTGGAAGAGTAGTATCTGTAAAAGAAGATGCTACCTATAGACAAGTTTTTGAAAAATTAAATGGAAATGTAACTGGCTTGAAAAAAGTTATTAATGGTGGGAATTTTAATGGAACTGCTATATATGATTTAGATGAAAAGATAGAATTAAATACAAAGGGAATTCTATTTTTAAGCGAAAAAGATTCTAATACAGGGGAAAGTAGTCCATGTATTAGATGTGGAGAATGTTTAAAGGTATGTCCTGAAAAACTAAATCCAGCAAAATTAGTGGAATTATACAAAATTAAAGATGAAGATGAACTTATAAAATTTGGTTTAGAGAAATGTATAGAATGTGGACTATGTAGTTATGTATGTCCATCAAACATTGAAATAGCTCAAACTATTAAAACTGCTAAATTTTTAAAGAATAAAAAGTCTAAATAGGAGTGAGAGGATTGGAAAAAGTAAAACTTATAGTATCACCTGCGCCCCATATTAGAAAAGGCTCAGGGCTTAATAAGATAATGATAGATTTTATTATAGCTTTAATTCCTGCAGTTATAGCGGGAGTGTATTTTTATAAAATGGACTCAGTAAAAATATTATTAGCTACAGTTATTTCAAGTATTGTTGCTGAAGGAATTTGGAATAAGTTTGTAAAGAAAACAAGATTTATGACAGATCTTAGTCCAATTGTTCAAGGGATAATATTAGGATTAATATTACCTACACATGTACCTATATGGATCCCTATAATGGGTTCATTATTTAGCATTATAGTTGTAAAACAATTTTTCGGTGGTTTTGGACAAAACTTTATGAACCCTGCAGCTACTACAAAGGCGTTTTTAATAGCTTCTTGGGCTGGAGCAATGGCAAAACCAGCATCAGACGCTACTAGTGCAGCATCAGGTGCAGAAGCTGTATCATCAGCATCAGGAGCAGTAGATGCTACAGTTTCATTATTTGAAAGAATAATGGGACAAGCGGCTGGAAATATTGGAGAAGTTTCAATATTTGCACTATGTTTAGGTGGACTATTCTTAATTTTAAGAGGAAGAATTAATTTTAGAGGTCCTTTAGCATTTATAGTATCAGCTATGTTAGTAAATACATATTTAGATAAGGAATTATTACTTTCAGGAGCCTACTTCTTAGCTGCTATATATATGACAACAGATTATGGTACTACTCCTATGACTAAACTTGGACAATATATATTTGGTGTTATAGCAGGTGCTATGGCGGCTGTTATTGTGATTATTGGTTATAATCCAGAGGGACCATATTATGGAATAATATTAGCAAACTTATTTGCACCTATGATTGATTATTTCTGTACAAAGAAAATAAAAGTTGAAAAGGAGGCTCTATCATAATGAAAGAAAATTTTAAATTAGGGGGAATCCTTTTAATTATTTGTGTTATAGCTGCCTCAATTCTAGGTGTTGTGAATAACTTAACAAAAGAAGCAATACTAGAAAATTCTAAAATAAGTCAAGCTGATTTAAATTATTTATTACCAGAAGCAGAGGGCATTAAAGATGCAGTTATTGAATTAAGTGAAGAAAGCAATATAAAGGAAGTTTATGAAGCTGTAAAGGGAAATGAGATTATAGGACATGTTATTAAGTTTACAACTAAGGGCTTCCATGGAAATATAGATTTTGCTATAGCAATATCAGAAGATAAAATTACTGGAATAAAAGTAATGGCACATAACGAAACACCTGGGCTTGGGGCTAAAATTACAGAAGTAGAATTTACTGAAAGTTTTAGAAATAAGCCTATAAGGGAATACTTAGAAGTTGTTAAAGTTGAACCTGCTGCTGATAATGAAGTTCAAGCAATAACAGGGGCAACTGTTTCAAGTAATGCAACTATTAATGGTATTAATGAGACTATAGCATTTTATTTAAGTGAAATTAAGGGTGAAGAAATAGCACCTCCTGATGTAGAAACAAGTGCAAGTACTAGTGTAGATGAAGGATCAGATGCAGAGACAGGAGCAAGCACAGATTCAGAAGGACAAGCAGATGGGGAAACAGGTGCTAGTTCAGATGCAGAAACAAGTGCTAGCACTGAAGAAACTTCAAATTAAGATAAATTAGGAGGTAAATATGAATAAATTAGTTGAAAGATTAAAAAGCGGACTGATTACAGAAAATCCAATTTTTGTTCAAGTTCTAGCTATGTGTCCTACTTTAGCAGTTACAACAAGTGTTGAAAATGCCTTGGGTATGGGAATAGCAGCTACTGTTGTATTAATATTTTCTAATGCAATGATATCTGCTCTTAGAAAATTTATACCAGATAAAGTTAGAATACCTGCCTACATAGTTGTAATAGCTTCCTTTGTTACAATGATAGAAATGTTAATTCAAGGTTATTTACCGAGCCTGTATGCTTCTCTTGGTATTTTTATACCTCTAATCGTTGTTAACTGTGTTATCCTAGGAAGAGCTGAAGCCTATGCTTCAAAAAATCCAGTAATACCATCTATTTTTGATGGTATTGGAATGGGCCTTGGGTTTACTTTAGGAATATTTTTAATAGCTTCCTTTAGGGAATTGTTAGGTGCTGGGAAATTCTTAGGTATGCAAGTATTACCAGAAGCATTTAAACCTGCTTCCGTAATGATTTTAGCTCCTGGAGCTTTCTTTACACTTGGGTGTTTAGTAATAGTTTTAAATTATTTTAAAATTAAAAAATCTACAGAAACAGGTGAGGAATTTGTGCCTTTAGAGCATGATTGTGGAAGTTGTTCAGGTTGCGGAACTGGCTCTTGTGGTACAGATGATAAACTTCAATTAAAAAAAGAGAACAAATAGGGGAGTGAAATAAATGGAATTATTAATGATTTTTATAAGTGCAATGTTTGTAAATAACTTTGTTCTAGCTAAATTCCTGGGTATTTGTTCATTCCTTGGGGTTTCAAAGAAAAAGGACTCTGCTTTAGGAATGGGACTAGCGGTTACTTTTGTTATTACTATTGCATCAGTTATGTCATGGTTGGTTTATGAATTGTTAGAAATATTTGAACTTGAATATTTAAGTACAATTGCATTTGTACTTGTAATTGCAGCTTTAGTTCAATTTGTTGAAATGGCAATAAAAAAATATTCCCCTGCTCTTTATAAAGGGTTAGGTATATTTTTACCATTGATTACAACTAACTGTGCAGTTTTAGGTGTGGCAACATTAAATGTACAAGAAGAATATAATTTTATACAAGCAGTAGTTAATGGATTAGGAGCAGCTTCAGGGTATTTTCTAGCAATAGTTCTATTATCATTTATTAGGGAAAGAACAGATAATAATGAAAATATACCAGTTATTTTAAGAGGATTACCAACTACTTTATTTACAGCGGCGTTAATGTCAATAGCCTTTTTGGGATTCCAAGGATTAATTAGCTAGGAGGAGATTTAGATGAATGTTTTATATGCGGCCTTAATACTAGGTGTACTAGGATTAGTTTTTGGAGTTTTACTTGGATTTGCATCTAAAAAATTTCATATAGAAGTTGATTCTAGAATACCAAAATTGAGAGAATGTCTGCCTGGGGCAAACTGTGGAGGTTGTGGATATGCTGGATGCGATGCTTATGCAGAAGCAATGGTTATGTCTGGAGCTAAATTAAATCTATGTACAGTAGGTGGAGCAAAAACAGCGGAAGATATAGGTAATATTTTTGGAGTTGCAGTTGATGCTACTAAAAAGATGACTGCTTATGTGAAATGTAATGGAAATTGTGATTCAGCAAAAAATAGATATGATTTAAAGGGTGTTCATGACTGTATTACAGCAAGCCTTATGGAAGATGGCGGGAATAAATCTTGCTCTTATGGATGTTTAGGCTTAGAAAGCTGTGTTAAGGTGTGCGAATTTGATGCTATTAAAGTAATAAATGGAGTTGCTAAGGTAGATAAGGAAAAGTGTACAAACTGTGGAGCGTGTATTGATATCTGTCCTAAGGGATTAATAGAATCTGTACCATATGCAAGTAAAGTTAGGGTAGAATGCAACAATGTAGAAATTGGAAGACATGTAAAGGAAAATTGCTCAAATGCATGTATAGGATGTAAATTATGTGAAAGAAACTGCCCTCATGATGCAGTTCATGTATTAAATAATTTAGCCTTAGTAAATTATGATAAATGCGTAAATTGTGAAATTTGTACTAAAAAATGCCCAACTAAATCAATAAAAAATGTATTTGTAAATTAATTTTAAAATGCTTTATTAGGCAGTAAGCCTAATAAAGCATTTTTTATATAAAAGGGAGTTTCTCCATTATGAGAACATTTAGTAAATTTCAGAATATATTATGTATTAGATGAAAGAACTTTGTGTTTTATTGATGAACTTAGGAAAATAAAAGGAGGAACAAAATGAATATTGATAAATATCTAGAGGATTTTGAGTATGAATATAATCATGAGTCCATGTACGATCATGATGAAGATGAAAGTAAATGTAAGCCAGATCCTAAGTGTCCAAGGGGACCAAGAGGACCAAGAGGACCAAGAGGACCAGAAGGGCCAAGGGGACCAAGAGGACCAAGAGGACCAGAAGGACCAAGGGGACCGAGGGGGCCAAAAGGACCAGAAGGACCACAAGGAGAACAGGGACCAAGAGGACCTAAAGGACCACAAGGTGAGCAGGGAGCAAGAGGACCAGAAGGACCAAGAGGACCAAGGGGACCAGAAGGACCACAAGGTCCAACAGGGGCAACGGGGGCAACAGGACCAACAGGCCCACAGGGTCCAGTAGGACCACAAGGACCGGGAGGCCCAGCAGGAGAACAGGGGCCAGAAGGACCACAAGGGCCACAAGGACCACAAGGACCAGCGGGTCCACAGGGTGTAGCAGGGCCACAAGGACCAGTAGGACCACAAGGACCACAAGGGCCTCAAGGTTTACCGGGAACTGGAGCTGTAATTCCTTTTGCATCAGGAATTCCTGTAACATTAGAAACTGGTGCTTTAAATTCAGCTCGCCAAGTAGGATTAATTGGTTTTGGTAATTCAGTTTCAGTAGATACTTTGGCAGGAGGATTAATAGACTTATCTGTAAATGCTAGTGGAGCTCTTCGAAATATGGCATTTTCTCTTCCTAGAGCAGGAACAATAACAGGGATTAGTGCATTTTTTAGTACCTCTGCTGAAGTAGGTATACCTGGTGATGCAGTAATAAATGCTCTTCTATATATCTCTACAGGAATAGATAATATTTCAAATAATTTATTTAGACCTCTAAGAGGTACAGTAGTAACTTTATCGCCAGAATTATCTGGAACTGTACCTACAGATTTTATTTCAACAGGATTTACAGCGACAGATTTAAATATTCCTGTGCCAGCTAATTCCCGTTTATTATTAGTATTTACAGCAGTGTCAAATAATGTGAATATTTTTATAAGCGGTTATGCAAGTGCAGGAGTGGCTTTAAACTAAAAATTTAATATTATAGTAATAATAAGGAATATGCCAGGTTTGATTTCTAAACCTGGCATATTTCAATGGGAAAAATTATTAATTAATAATTGGAATAATGTTGAAGTAAGGTATTTTATCAGTAAAAACTTTTTTTATTACTGTAATTACTTCTAATGCTAAATCCTTATTACATACAAATTCAAGTTTAAATGAATTACTATCATTATTTTCTTTTTCCTCTAAATATAGTTTTATTTCGTATATGTGGAAATTCTCATCGAATTCATTTAATAAACGATGTAAGGAATATTTTAAGGTTTTAAGCTTATCTGAAGAAGTATATACTTCAAATTTTATTTTAGAATAATTCATTTTATGTAGCCTCCATGAAAAAATACTATACATTTATATCTATTAATAAAAAATGAGAAAAATGTATGAGAATAAAAAATATTTAAGTCCCTTTATAAATCTTGTAGAATTAAAGGTTATTTAGTAAAAAAGGAAAAATATTGAACTAATATAAATTTGCAAGAAAAGTAAATAAAATAATACTAAAATGAATTTTATCTTGCAAAACTATGAAAAAATACAAGAAATATATCTTTTGAGGCCTTCCTGCATATAATATTAGTATAAAGAGTAAATAAAAATATTAAAAGATAGGGGGATTTATATGGGATTATTATTAATTTTTCTAGGTGGACTCCTTACAATATTTACATTTATAAAACTAATTAAAGATATTTTTAAAAATAAGAATTATATTATTAAAAAAGCAAAAGTTGTAGGTTTTGAAAGTTTTGTATCAATAAATAAAAGTTCAGAATTAAGCATGCTATATAATCCTGCATTGTACCCAATACTAGAAGTAGAAGATAAAGATGAAAAAATTAAACTAGTTATGCCCATATATGAAAATAATATAGAATATAAAGAGGGTAAAGAAGTAGAAATTATGTATCCAAAGGGAAGAATAGAAAAATCTAAAATATATCATTGTAATAATGAATTGAAATTTTACTATGTAATATTAACTATAGGACTAATAATCATAGCTTTATCCTTTAATTTAATTTAAAAAAGGGGCCTTGGGCTCCTTTTTTTAAACCCTTTGGAGAAATTTAAACATAAATATATCAAATGTTAAAGTATATAATTGAAATTATTTTTAGATTAGATTATTATTAGATAAAGGGATTATGAAAATGATTAACTAAAGAAAGTATTTGAAAAGGATGGGAAAATATAAAAATGATAAGAAAAGAAGATGTAGCAAATCAATTACTTGTAAAGATCTTTAACGATATACTTGAAATAGAAGAAAAAATGTTAAGAAAAGGTGAATTTTCAGATTTATCTATTAGGGAAATGCATATAATAGATAGTATTGGAAAAAAAGATCAAAGTATGATGAGTGAAGTTGCACAAGACTTAGGAATTACTGTTGGAACCTTAACAACAGCAATAAATAAGCTTATAAAAAAAGGGTATGTAACTAGAAGAAGGGTAGAAGAAGATAGAAGAGTGGTAATGATTCAATTAACAGAAAAAGGTCATGCTGCTAGTGAAAATCATAAGGGATTTCATAATGAAATGATAAGTTCAATGATGGATAATCATACAGAAGAAGAAAAAGAAATATTAACCCATTCCCTAGAAAAATTAAACAATTATTTTAACGAAAAATATAAATTAGTAAAAAAATAAGAAAAAGGTGATAATATGTTAAGTAATAGTCTAGACGTTGCTAAATATGCTATAAAAATGGCTATTTCTTCAAGGGAAGAAGAAGAAGCCTTAAAGCTTGAACTTAGAAAAAAAGGGGTCTTAGCTACAGCTGTAAATATCGGAGGAAATATAAATGATTCTACTTTGAAAATTTTAGAAAGTGCATTAGTAGCGGCTAAAAGAAGTGGGGTTGTTAGAGAAGAGCATATTCATGAGGGGACTGTTGTAGGAGCTACAAGAGATGCACTAATGGAAGTTTGGAACAGAGCAAGTGGCCAAAGTGTTGGGGGAAAGGTTGGAATTGCAAGAAAAGGTCAACATTTAACTGTGTGTATTTTCCTTAGTGTTGGGCTATTACATTTAAATGAAGTAGTAATTGGGCTTGGTCATAGAGCTATTCCTGAATAGTGTAGTAATAAACAAATTAGCAATTTCAAGTGAAATTGCTAACTTTTTTTATTTACAAATTTCAATTGTTATGCTAATATATGATAAATATTAAATAATAATAGTAATTTAATATCAAAATTTCTAAAAGTGTATATAACTAATATTATATTAG
>ERZ773359.3613-NODE-3613-length-17442-cov-23.786450_pt1 | contig 17442 bp, 10 predicted proteins | sample MGYA00374955_ERZ773359 | MGnify/ENA primary metagenome ERZ773359 (study PRJEB29098, sample SAMN04486028) | biogas fermenter metagenome | study: EMG produced TPA metagenomics assembly of the Biogas fermentation microbial communities from Germany - Plant 4 DNA1... | reverse complement strand
TCATCTAGAAAGATTTTATGAAATTGAGAAGAAACTCTTAAACCTTTAATTTCAAGATCCGAAAAAAATTCAAACCACCCGCCCATTGGTAACCCCGGTTACTGCTTTTTCACCATCCTTCGAATACAATACAGATAAAATCGCAATGCGGATCTTGGGGACACACGGTCTGCCGGGTTCCCTTGGCGATGGTGAAAAAGCAAGGAGGTCGATAGTATGAGCGATATGTTTTGCTTCCAGTGTGAACAAACCGCCGGTGGTAAGGGCTGTGTCAAGATGGGTGTTTGCGGCAAAACACCTGTTGTTGCCAATGCCCAGGATGAACTGACCGGCGCCCTGGTGGGATTGGCCGGGGCAATGGAAGGCCGTGAAGGCGCGCCCGGTTCCGAGCGGGTCGATGAACTGTTGATGCAGGGCTTATTCGCCACAGTCACCAATGTCAATTTTGACGAGGACCGGATCCGGGAATTGACCGCCCTCGTCCGGGAAGAAAAAGAGAAACTCGGGGGTGCAGAAGACCTGCCACCGGAGAAGCTGTGGAGCGGCGACCCGGACCAGGTTTCTTTCCGCTCCACCCTGCTGCTGGGGCTCCGGGGAATGGCGGCCTATGCCTGGCACGCCCATGTCCTGGGGAAAAAGGATCCGGACGTCACCGCCTTCTTCTACAAAGGGCTGCGGGCAGTCGGTGGTCCTGACCGCCCGGTTGCGGAATGGCTGGATCTGCTGGTAGAATGCGGGGAAACAAACCTCAAGTGCATGGCCCTGCTTGATGAGGCCAACACCTCCGCCTTTGGCCAGCCGGTACCTGTAAAGGTGAGTACTATTATTGAAAAAGGGCCTTTTATCATCATCTCCGGCCATGACCTTCATGATTTGAAGCAGCTTCTCATCCAGACCGAGGGCAAAGGGATCAATATTTACACCCACGGGGAGATGTTGCCGGCCCACGCCTACCCGGAGCTGAAGAAGTATCCCCACTTAAAGGGCAACTTCGGGACAGCCTGGCAGAACCAGCAGAAAGAACTGGACGGCGTACCGGGCGCGGTCCTCTTCACCACCAATTGTTTGATGCCGCCCAAACCTTCCTATGCCGACCGGGTCTTCACCACGGCGGTTGTCGGTTACCCCGGCCTGGTCCATATCCCCGAGAAAAACGGGGAGAAGGACTTTTCCCCGGTGATTAAGAAAGCTTTGGAACTGGGGGGCTGGCCCGAGGAGCACCGGCTGACAGGGATCAACGGCGGCACTGTCCTGACCACCGGTTTTGGCCACCATGCCGTCCTGGGGGTGGCTGACCGGGTGGTGGAGGCGGTCAAATCCGGCGCGATCAAACACTTTTTCCTGGTGGGAGGTTGCGACGGCGCCAGACCCGGCAGGAATTACTACACGGAATTTGTCCAAAAAGCCCCGGCCGATACCGTTATTCTCACCCTGGCCTGCGGCAAGTACCGCTTTAACGACCTTGATCTGGGGGAAATCAACGGCCTGCCCCGGCTGATGGATATGGGCCAATGCAACGACGCCTATTCAGCGATCCGTGTCGCCACTGCTTTGGCCGACGCCTTTGGTTGCGGTGTGAACGACCTTCCCCTCACCTTGGTTTTGTCCTGGTATGAACAGAAGGCCGTCGCCATCCTCCTGACCCTGCTGGCGCTGGGCATCAAAAATATCTTCCTTGGCCCGACCCTGCCGGCTTTTATCTCCCAGAACTTCTTGGATCTACTGGTGGAGAAATTTGCCATCAGGCAAATCAGCCAACCGGAAGCGGACTTAAAGGCAATCCTCGGATAGAGGAACAATTCCGGGTAAGGGAACTATAACTCATAAAGGCAACTCATAGCTGGTAAAGGAAATCTATAAACCCCACGCAAAAGAGCGGCTGCGCAAATGCAGCCGCTCTTCCGGTATCCCCCGTTAAACTGAACCCTGGAAAAGCTATTCTTCATCCTGCAACAGGGCGCCTCTTATTTGCGCAATAACTTGAACCTGTTCCTTCGTCATGGTAAGCAGCGCGCCCCAATTCTCCTTATCCTTCTCCCTCAACTCCTCAAAAAGCCCTTCCGCTTCGGCCAATCTCTTCCCGGCTTTCTCCAGTTCATTTATGACCATGTAATACTGGGTAAGGGTCAAATAACCAACAAATCTTGAGACCAAGGGTTCATCACCGGCATTAATATGCGCCAGCAAGAGATCTTCAATCAAATGGTCGTTATCTTCCCGCTCATCAAAAAGATAAAAATCCGCCAGGTCATTGAGGTCTGTCATATGCACCTCTTCTTTTTCTTCCGAGAATAAATAGTAGTTATTCACCAGTTTGTCGCCGAATATGTAATAAATGTGGGCATAACACTCCCAGGTGTACGCCGGTAGCGTCTCCTGGTTTTCGAGATCAAAATTGGTTGTCATGAATACTATTTGCCTGCCTTCACTGGCAAATACCCGATACGATACGCGCAAAGGCTCATCCCAGTCATCAAATTTTATAACCAGCTCCACCGGGTAATCTTCCCTGATATTATTAAGGATCTTCGCGAACATCTCCATCTTTGTCTGGAGATCCACCTTGTCCAGCAAGTCAAAGAAGTACAGGACATCCACGTAAAAATAATGGAGGAAAAAATAGGGTTCCAGTTGATAAGGGGTCCCACTGCTTGCGTCTTCCGGCAAAGAAAACCCGATATATTCAATTTGCGCGGAGGCGCATGTTGAGAGGGCAAAAACAATCACTAAGGAGAATAATAGCCTTTTCATTTTTTACTCCTTTTTCCTATTTGATGGAAACATTATATCACAGAAAACCTTGAAGTTAAAGGGGTTCAGATTGTTTTGCCCCCGGTTGCCGCCGGTCCTGAAGGAGGAAAAAATGGAAAACCATAGAAGTAAAGAGTAACAATGGAAAGGGGCGGCAAAAATGAACCGGTGCGAACCTGATCCTTACCGGGTGAACAACGCCATCAGGGGGCCCGGGGATTCCCTCTTTAAGTACCTCCGCGCGGCAATTGCGGAAGCCTTGGAGATCCGTTTCCTGGTCGCCTTCATTACCGAATCCGGCGCCCGGCTCCTGGCCAAGCCGTTGCGGGAAGCCGCGGACCGGGGGACGCCAATTACCATCCTTACCGGGACCTATCTTTATAACACAGAACCCTATGCCCTGGAGTACCTGGTCGAAAGAATCGGCCCCGCTCTCAGGCTCCAGGTTTACGCCGAAACCGGGCGTTCCTTCCACCCGAAAGCCTACTTCTTCACCATGCCTGAGGATAGTGAAGTCTTCATCAGCTCGGCCAACCTCTCCTGGACCGCGCTGACCACCGGGGTGGAATGGAGCTACCGCCTGCGCCGGAGTTTAGTCCCGGCGGATTATGAGATGTTTGCCGGGGAGTACCAGCGCTTACTTACGGAGCATTCCTTCCCTGTCACCAAAGAGTTCATCCGGGAATACTGGCGGGAATGGAAAGAGAAAAACCGCAACTCTTGAACCTGCACTGTGCCGGCATATATATTGACAAGAATGCAGTTTACCCTGGTAAGTAATGGTTTGGAGAAGATGCGTCCAAATTATTACAAGAAGGAGAAATGAAAATATGAGGATTCATTTTAAAAAAAACCTTGCAAAAGTAATCTTTAGCATTTTATTACTGCTGATCATAGGCAATAACACACTTGCCACGGTCAGATCAGGATTTTTTGTTCAACCGTTTTTCGCTTTGTTTGAAGACCATGATTACCATGTTATGTTATTTTTTGAAGGACATAAGGAATATGAAGCTGTCGAAGCGATGATTAAAACGGGCAGTGGAACTGAACCGCCGCTAATACGGGCAATTCTTACACGCCATGACCAGACGCAAATTGATTACATAAACAACAAAGAACTTGTTAAGCAATTGCAAAAACGAGGGGCCTCCAGAGAGACTTACTATACTGATATTCAGTATGATTGGGATTTGGAAAAAAGCAGGCCGGAAGTGTTTTTACGCTTTCGCACAATCAATGAAGAACTTGTCGAGTTTAACTTATACACAGCAGCAAAGCCGGTGAAAAAGTATGGAGGGTTAACGGAACCGGGAGGCCATGCCAAAGATAGTGCCCTGCCAGTCATGTACCGTGGTAAAAGCACTTTAGCCAGTAAGAAAAGTAGTATTTTAATCGATGGAATCAGTTACAAAATACCGTATATGGTTCGCGTACCAATCTTTTTTACGGGAATGAAAGGTTACTACACGGAAGAATTCCTAATCGGCGTTATCTTCGCCGGCGAAAAAGATCTGAGACTAATAAAAACGCCGCCGGTACTTGCTGAAGGTGAAAAGTGGATCTATAAAAGCGGTGACGAAGAAAAAGAGTACATGATTACAGAGATTCAAAATAATGAGATAAAGATTGCCAGTAAAAATGAGGTTATTAAGGCAGAAATGATTGATGGGGAAATAGGGATTAAGGAAATTGCTTTTCTCTCCCCTTTTAACCAGGAAAGATTGTTTTCGTTCAACTTCACCCCTTCCTTGATTTTTGGAAAGGAGACCGCAAAAGAGATGGAGTTTTCTCTATCGATTGATGATAATACTTCTCTAGTCACTGGTGTTCTTCATAAAGAAAAAACCGCTGATGGTATAGTTCTGCGGCTAATTCCAAAAGAGCCCGGGTGGGCGCAAGAGCGAGTAGTTAAAACAGAGATTAAAATTAGCGACAATGAGATATTGATAATGACGACTGTGGGAGAAGTCTAGGCTTCCAATTGCGCTCCCGGCGCCAGTCTCACGCTTCGGCAAAACCCGATACTCATTAGAAGGCGATCGACCACAAAGCGGACTACCCCATAACAAGAGTCGTTTACCATATGGGGGTGACAACAGTCTGTCAGAGAACTAATGTTCGGTGAGAATTTTTTCCGTAATTGCAATCTATACTTCTTCTTTACACTTAGGGGTATCTAATTGATTCTCAATTTTAAGAGGATTTTTCTCTTGAAAATGGTTTATTTTTTTAAAAAACATAGTATACTATATAAAAAAGGAGAAATTTTCTCCTAAAAGGGGAAATTAAAATGATTGTTAGCTTTTCCATAGAAAACTGGATGTCTTTTAAAGACCAGGCTACCTTTTCGATGATTGCCACGCGCGAAAGGCAGCATAAGCAACGCTTGGCGGAGATTCCAAAGTACCGGATGAAAATCCTTCCTATCGCTGTAATTTATGGGGGGAATGCTTCGGGGAAAACAAATTTCTTTAAAGCCTTAAATTTCGTAAAAAATTTCATAGTTCATGGTACTCGCCTGGAAAGCTTAATTCCTGTTGAGCCATTTCTTCTTGGGGCAAACCCGGAGCAACCGACCAAGTTTGAGTTGGAAATTCTAATTAATGAATTAGTATATGAATTCAGTTTCTCTGTGACAAAACAAAAAGTGATTGAGGAAAAACTCGTTCAGATAACGAGTGCCAGTGAAAAACTCCTTTATCACCGGCGCCCCGATGGTTTTAAATTACATCCTAGTCTTAAAGACATAGACTTTCTTAACTTTGCTTATAAAGGAACGAGGGAAAATCAACTCTATCTAACAAATGCGGTCTCGCAAAAAGTAGATAATTTTAAGCCGGTGTATGATTGGTTCAACAACAACTTGATCCTTATCGCTCCTGATATGCGATTTGGTCCATTTGAATATTTTATTAATGAGAACAGCCCTTTATATGAAGCGATGAATACTTTTCTTTATGAACTTGATACCGGGATTGTGCGTTTAGGCGCTGAAGATATCCCGGTGAAGTCACTTCCCGAACCTTTGAGAGCACTTCAAGAGGAAGTAAAAGAAGGAACGACGGTTGTAATCATATTGGAGCCGGATAATGAACGTATAATCCTGTCAAGGGAAAACGGTCTCTTAAAAGCAAAGAAACTGTTTACCTATCATCAAAAAAATGATGGTTCCGAAGTTCGCTTTGACTTGCGCCAAGAGGCGGACGGTTCCCAACGGATCATGGATCTTATTCCAGCCTTCGTGGAGTTAGGGCGAAAAGATTCAAGCAAAATTATTGTTATTGACGAGATTGATCGTAGCCTGCACACCCTTTTAACCCGGCGTTTACTCGAGCTGTATTTAAAGACTTGTTCAAAAGAAAGCCGGAAACAACTGTTATTCACAACCCATGATGTTTTACTCATGGACCAGAATCTATTCAGGCGCGACGAAATGTGGATAACGGAACGGAATGCTCATGGCGCCTCCAGTATCATGTCGTTTAGCGAATATAAGGATGTCCGGAGCGATAAAGACATTAGAAAAAGTTATTTACAAGGAAGGTTAGGCGGGATCCCCCGTTTTCTTATCAACGACTTATCCTGTATATATCCTGATAAGGAAGACAGGGGGGATGCTTAATGCCCCCCAGAAGGACCTTTCGCCGGCCATTAGGAGAAAGACGCTATCGCAAGATGTTCGTTATCGCAACGGAAGGCGCGAAAACAGAGCCGGAGTACTTTTCGATTTTACAGCAGATAGTCGGAAACGTAATTGTTAATATTAAATGCCTAACGAGAGATAAAAAGTCTGCACCAAGATCAGTCTTGGATCGAATGAAGAGATTTTTAGATGATGAAGGCCTAAGGGATGAAGATGAAGCATGGCTTGTAGTAGACAAAGACAAATGGACACATGAACAGCTTGCAGAACTATATAATTGGTCCCAAGGCCGCGCTAATTATGGATTGGCGGTGAGTAACCCCCTATTTGAACTCTGGTTATTATTTCATTTTGAGGAGGCTAAAGGGATTTCAACCGCTAAGAAGTGTTCAGAAAGACTAAAACGTTATTTGCCAGACTATAAAAAAGGTATTAAACGGCAAATGATTACGAAGGATATGATATTACAAGCAATCAACAGGGCTAAGCAAAGAGATGATCCCCCATGTTCTGATTGGCCAAAAAAGACTGGAACAACGGTTTACAGATTGGTTGAAAGGATCTTATGTTCATAGACTAATCTACCGGCTGAAGGTTCTATAACACAGACTTTCCTTTTATCGATGGCTGTAAAGGAACCGCCGGGACGCCAACGGTCCCCGGCGGTTCCTGTATCTGCCTCTTCTACCTGTCCCAGCCTTTGCCCGGGTTAATCCCCCACCTGCTTCTGGATGGCAATTGTCGTTTTGTACGAGCCTAAGCCGAAGGCTTCATAGACGTACGGCTGAACCGTCAAGCCCTCCTCCGGAAGGGGCAAGGAACCCTTAAGCGGGAACATATGCCCGAATTCCCCGAGGAAGACCGGTTCTTTGCCCAGGCGTTTCCGGTAAAAACCCGTAACCTTAAGGGTGCGGCCCCGGCTTGCACCGGCAAAAAGAATAACATCATAAGAAGAAAAAGAAACCAGCTCCAGTCTCCCTTCATTTTACAACCACCTCCCCTATAATCCATTACGTCCCATGCCGGCAAAAGATAACCCCCGGTAACGTGAAAACGCTTGATTTAGGATTAGTGTCACATTTATTTTACGGAGCCGGTTCTCAACAAAAACTAAACAACAACGGGTTGGAATTTAATGCCTTGCCGAATTTTTACCGTTAAGTTTCTATTACTGTTGACGATATTTTATATACAATACTACGATCATTAGCCGGCCACTGCTTTATTTTACCGCCCTCCAAGAATGACCGGGTAATGGATGTGGAGGCGAATTCCCTTGTTCAAAAAGCTAAAACTCCGCACCAAACTGTTGGTTGTTTTAATGATACCCATTTCCGCCCTGGTGGTCTCCGTGCTTTCCGGGATTAACATCCTGCAAACCGTTTCCTCCAGTTATGTCCGCTCCCTTTATGAAGAATGCTTTGAATCATCGGTTTTAATTCTCAATGCCGATCGCGATCTCTACCAGGCGCTGAATGCCTTTTACGAACTGATGAGGGACGAGACGGGAACCGGCTACGAACGAATAACCACTACACTAAGGGAGAACTTGCAAGAGGCGGAAGACCGGATCGTCCTGGCCCAAGATACTCTAAGGGGAAACTGGGAGAAGATCAACTCGGTCAGGCACCCTGATTCAGGAAGAACGATGGCCGATAATTTCGTGGTCTTCTTCAACTCATTTGCGGCCTGGCAGAAAGTTTTAGACTTCCTTAGTGAACGCTGGCGCCAAGAGCAACTGGCCCCCAGACCGCATGAAATCGCCAATATGGAACGGGAATTTGCCACCGCCCGGGAAGCCCTTAACCAGCTTGGAGAGTTGCTGGAGATTTATGCCGAGAATAATATCAAGGAAAAGCAAACGGAGATTGCTCTATACCGGAGGAATATTCTTTACTTTAACTTGTTCAACCTCGCGCTCTCCTTAATAATCGGTTTAATCATTATTAGGAATATCACTACCTTTTTGCTAAAAGGAATCCGCGCGCACTTGAAAAAAGTCGCCCAGGGGGACCTGCGCTTGAAATTCAGTACCAAGCGCCAGGATGAACTCGGGGAGATGGCCCGGGAATTAAATAAAACCACGGAGGAAATAGCAAGCATCCTCAGGTCTATTAGGGAAAGCTCCAGCGAAGTGAATAATGCGGCCTACGAGATCTCCATGGCCAATACCGACCTTTCCCAACGGACACAGGAAGAAGCCGCCACACTGGAGGAGATCTCGGCGACCATCGAGGAAATGAGCGCCTCTATCCAACTGATCACCAATAACGCCAGCCAAGCCAATTCCTTTTCCTTAACAACCTTAAATGCGGTGGAAAACGGGGAAACCTTCTTTAAAGAGACTTTTGAAACCATGAAGGCAATCGCCGACAGCAACCTGCAAATTGCGGAGATCATAAAGATGGTGGATGATATCGCCTTCCAGACCAACCTCCTTGCCTTGAACGCCGCAGTGGAAGCGGCCAGGGCCGGAGAACACGGGAAGGGGTTCGCAGTGGTCGCCGCCGAAGTCCGTAAACTGGCGAGAATGGCGGCGGAAGCCGCGACCAAAATCGAGGAGTTGATTGCCGCCTCCGTGCAACGGACCGAACACGGCAACAGGCTGGTACAAAACTCCACTGAGATCCTGGAACAGATCGTTACCAATACAAAACGTACAGCCGAGCTTTTCCAGGAAGTTACCAATGCCGTGGAAGAACAGGCCGACGCCACCCAACAAATTAAAAGCTCCATCGAACAACTCAATGAGGTAACCCAGCAAAACGCCGCCATGGTAGAGGAGATCTCTTCCAGCAGCGAGTTGCTGCGGAATAAAGCGGAAGATCTTTATAAGCTTGTCAACAGGTTTAAAACCGCCGACGGGCAAGCAACAAACACCCAAGGAGTCCAGGCTTCTTAGCCTTGAACCCATCTTTGTCTCAATAGGGACAAAATCGATACAAAATCGATACGCCAGGGGCTAGAAAATGTGATAATATGGAACCAAGAGAATATTCCAGAAACCGCCGGTAATAGGCGGTTTTTTCATTTCCCCCTTCCCCACTGTCAAGTGGGTTTTTTTGTGCTTTTCTAGTTATCCATCATACCCCCGGTATGAACAAAAAATAAGAAAGCGAGGGTATCATTTTGCTCTACGCTGAAAAAAAGCAGGAAGAACCCGTCTATGTCTCTGTAAACACCATCGCGGGCGGGCGCGTGCTTGAGCTGGAAAAGACAGCCGGCGAGACGGCTTCCCCGCAGCAAACCAAAGAACAAGAAAACACCCTAAGCAGCGGCATGAGTACCCAACCGGCAAAGGCCGGAGCGGAGACGGCTACGCCGGAAGAAAACCCCAGCCGCCTCCTGGAGATACTCAGCGGGCTGGTCCGGAATATCCCCGGCTATAACCTCCTGGCCCTCGCCCTCGGCCGCGACCCCCTGACTGGAGAGACGGTAAAAGGCGACGGCCTTGCCTGGGGCAAAGCCATCGCCGGGCTCCTCCCCGGCGGCGCCGCCCTCTTTGCCAACCTGGAAAAAGCCGGCGTACTCGAAAGAGCCGTCGCCTGGTTCAAAGAGGAAATTCAAAAACTTGGGCTCTCCTTTGCCGCGATTAAGAACCTGTTTACGCAGGCCTGGGAGGCCATTGTCGGGACCCCGTCCCGGCAAGAAGAGACTACGGAAAGAAAATCCGGTTGGCTAGGTAAAGCCATTCAAGCGGTCAAGCAAGTAGGGGCTACCGTTGTCAGCATCGGGAAAGCGCTTCTAAGCCCGGGAGAGGCCTTCAACAAGATAAAAGAGATCTTCCTCCCCCCCATCCAGCGGGTCATTGCTTTTCTCGGCAAGGCCGGGCCGAAACTGATGGAGTTTCTCTTTGAAGGCGCCCTGGTCCTGGCCAACGCCCCGGTGCAAAAGATCATGGAAGTGATCAACAAGGGGAAAAACGTCCTCCTCCAGATCATCTCCGACCCCATTGGTTTCCTGAAAAACCTCCTCCAGGCCGTCCACGGCGGTCTCCAGAATTTCCTGGAGCGGATCGGAATCCACCTCCAAGCCGGCCTCGCAAACTGGCTCTTTGGCACCCTGAGCGGGATCGGGATCATCTTACCGGAAAAACTCGACCTTGCCGGGATCTTCAGCCTGATCGCCCAGATCCTCGAAGTCACCTGGCAGGCGATTAAGGCCAAGGTCATCAAACTCCTGGGCCCGGCGGCGGAGAGGGTCATCGAGCAAATAGAGAAAACCGTGGCTGTAATCGCCAATTTTATCACCAGGGGACCAATCGCCCTCTACGAAATGGCCGTGGAGTTCATTGGCGACCTGAGAGACCGCTTCTTCGCCTCAATTATTGAATGGATCAGGAACACCATCATCGTCAAAGGCGTACAAAAACTGATCTCTATGTTCACCCCGGTGGGCGCCTTCATCCAGGCCATCATCACCATCGGCAACACCATAAAATTCTTCATCGACCGGGCCAAAGAGATCGTCGCCTTTACCAATGCCGTCTTCGACTCCATCGCCGAGATTGCCGCCGGCAACCTGAAAAAAGCCATTCTTTACGTGGAAAACTCCCTGGCCAAAGCCATCTCCCCTGCTATCAGTTTTTTGGCAAGCCTGGCAGGAATTGGCGGGATTGTGGCGAAGATCAAGGATGTCATCAAAAAGATCCGCCGGCCCATAGACCGGGCTGTAGAGAAAGTCGTCACCTTTGTGGCGGACAAGGTCAAGGCCTTGCTGGGCCGGAAAGAAAAACCCGCCGCCACTGAGGAAAAGGAATCCCCGGAGAAAACAGAAAAACTCGCCCGTGGCCTTACCGCCATCGATGAGGAAGAGCGAAAGTACCTTGAAAACAACAGGATATCGCGGGAAAACGCGGAAAAGGTGGCAACCACCGTCAAACAAGCCCACCCGGTCTTCAAGTCCCTCACTGTAGTTGATGGCGGCGACAGTTGGGATTATGAGTATGCGGCGAGTCCAGTAAGGGTTAAGGAAGGGCCGGGGAAGGCGGAGGGGAAAGCGGGAGAAGAAGGTAGCAGCGGCCTGGCTGCCTTATACAAAGAAGAGATAGACAAAGCGCCGGAAGAAACACGCCCCATAATTATCGGCGAAATAACCGGCCAGGCGGAAAAATTAAAGAAACTCAAGTCATGGCAGGAAATATGTGAAAAGATCGCGCAAAGCGGGAAACTGCAACCAATCTACAAAAAACCCCTCTCAAAAACCCATGCCTTTGGTGAAAGAGTCCAGGAACAAGTGGCGATCCCCGCCTTGAGAGAAGTTGAAAAAGATAAAAAGATCGAGGAATACCAGAGATCAATCTGGGGAAGAGAAAATGCCATCCATAATGAAGAAATGCCCTATGGTCCCGGACCGTTAAAGAAATTACGGGATTTAATCTTTAACTGGCTGGACCATGTTAACGAAGCCATAAAAGTTCTCATAAAAGCGTTTACAGAGGCAAAGACCTGGGTAGGCCTCTCAAGCAAAGAAACGCGGGTAGTCGAGGAATTAGAGAAACTCAACATCCAAGGGGCGAAAACCCTGGCAAACCGGATTCGTACCACAAGAAATCCCCAGTTTAGAATAGGTCTGGTCTCTCAAGCGAAACAGGCGCTTGAATACCATAGGCAAGGAGCACTCCTTGCCATCGAGGCTCCAATAGCAGAAGGCGCCCGGTGTGATCTACTGATTAGGGAGTTTGGGAAGATAGGCGCCGATGAAACCAGGACTATTGTTGAAGTGACCGGCACTGGCCAACCCCTGAAAAACCTTTTTATCAGGGGGTTTGGGGAGATAGGCACCGATGAAACTAGGACTATTGTTGAAGTAAAGTACTGGCCGAGATTTTTCCGGAAAAAACAGGATTAAAAGGAAGAAATATAGGAAAAATGGTTTCGCGACTTAAGAAATATATGACAACTGGCAAGCCGGCTATCTTAGAATGGTACGGAAGGTTACAGCCGGAGGTGACGAAGCTTCAGAAGATCTTAGGGCGCAAGGGTTAAAGACCAGGGAAATATGAGAAGGAGGAGTTCTGATGGATGAAATTACTTTAATTAGTCAATGAATTATTTATCCGATAGACCCTCTCTTTGTAGATTAAGCTTTCTTTTTCTCCACCCGGGGGTACCTAAGAGAAACTCTTTCCCGTATTTTTCAACATAGGGTTTGCCGTAGAAATTCGCCTAGTAGATTCTTTTTAGGCGGATATTTATGAGGGAACCATCGAGTATATCCAGCAGCCACCAGAATACCGGAGGAACAGACCGTCATCACAACGTTAACAGGCTTGCTTTCCCTAAAATGCTATGCCGTATAATTAACACACTCCTTTGCTCCGGGCGAACGCCGGAAATGGTATCAGTTTATGACAAGCCTGGCAGGGATTAAGTTTTATAGGATGTGGTTCCGATGAAAAAACAATAATAATCACCGGGCATCACAAAGCCGTAACTAACGGCGCTACCTTATTGTATGCATTTTTTGGGGATGAAGATTATGGATATAATTGGGCTGCTAACGGCGGAAGCTTTGATAGAGAAACCGGCTCACGAGTTATTTGGAAAGCTCCCAGCGAGCCAGGGGATTACATTATTACCGTCAGTTCCGGTTCGATTTCTAGAACGTATACTGTTAAGGTTGTTGAAAGTCCATTACCAGCTACTGATTGGAGTTTGGAAGAGCCGGGTCCGGACAATTATGGTAAGGTTGCGCATATTAAGTTTCGAAATGATTCCGGGAAAACAATTAAAGCATTTCGGATCTGTATAGTCCTGTGGGACAGTTCTGGAGAAAGAATAACTAATTTGTACTCAGATGATATTTTTCACGGACGGAGTTCGGAAATCAATATTCCACCAAACGCATTTTTCACTGATGATTTTAACGTGTCCTGGGGATAAGAAGCGAATAAGATTTTGCCCTGGGTTTATGAAATTACCTATTCAGATGATAGTATATGGAGATTATATGATTATGTAGAATATATAGAATAAAACTACTTTCATGTGCTTGATGAGAAAACCTTGAAAAATATTACGAAGCAAATCGCCGCAAAACTAGACGAAACCATCCCCACAGATTGAGCTAAAATAGTATTTTGAAGCTTGACCACGGCCCCATAACCTTGGGAAAAAGGTAATGGGGCTATTGCTTGCAAAGTCTATCTCAATTTTCATCTTATCCTTCTGACCAGTACATTCAACCACTTCTCCCCTTCCCGGCCCGGCCGCACGTCTTCGCTGACCCAAAAAGAAACTAACTCCAAGTCGGGATGGTTACGCAGTAAGAGCTGAAAAGACCGCTCATCATAGTCATTAAAAAAGCGCCCGTTCCTCTCCCCTTCTCCATCGCCGTACTTAAAAGAAGCATAAAGGACGCCGTTGGGTTTCAGCGCCCTGGTCAGCCTCTGCAACACATCCGGCATCTCACTGCGGGGTACATGCAACAGGGAGGCGCAGGCCCAAACCCCGTCAAACTCCTCATCAAAATCGAGATCCTGAAAACGCAGGACCGCCACGGGTTGCCCGATCAGTTCCGAACTCATCTGCGCCAATACCGGCGAGGCATCAAAGGCGGTCACCCGGTAGCCGCGGTTGAGAAAATAAAGGCTGTCCCGGCCGGAGCCGCAACCGGCATCCAAAATCCTCCCGCCTTGAGGAACCAGGCGTAAAAACTCCCGGTAATGTCCGGTCATGTCCACATTTACGGTTGACTCGAAAAACTCCCGGGCCTTTGCGTTATAATACTCCACGGTCTTGTCCAAACAAACCACTCCTAAACGGACTTTTTCTTCAACGGTCCTCCCGGTACCTTTTGCGGAAGAAGTCAACCCGCCGGTACTCCAATATGTCCCGGAGATGCCCGGCCAAGCTGGCGGTCAAATACGGGCGTAACCTCCCATCCAGCCAAAAAACCCTGTTGATCTCATCGTAATGGAAGAAAGGCGAACCTTTGGTCAGAAAATGCACCGGGTTCCTCCGCGCCAAGTCCGCAAACTCCGCCACACCCCAACTCCGCCAGTTACGGTTGCTCTTGTCGCGCAAATCCCGTTGGTGGAGGGGGTTTTCGTGATAAAACCGGATAAACTCCTCGCCAATCTCCTGTAAACTCACTGACGGCCTAATCCCGCCCTCCCCGGTCAGGAGCGCCCGCAAGGTCGGCAGTTTATAGGCTTTCGTAAAAGCCGTCTTTTCAACCTCCCGTAAGAACTCCTCTGCCGGCGTCCCCAACCAACCTTTCTCTTCTTCCGTCAGCGCCCCAACGGAATCTAAAAACCGCAGCCATCCCTCTTTGAGAAACTCCCGGAAAGGCAGGTCGGTCCCGGTATACATCTGCAGCCTGGTCGGGCGCCGCCCCAGTTCGTCCCGGAGCCGGAAGAACTCGTCCCGCATCCGCTTGGCCAGGGGGTCTCGCGCCGCCATCTCCTGGAAGAGATCCAAGACCTCAAAATCAAAGTGGACCTGGCAACCTTCGGGGTATTCCAGTTCCCCCACCCGCCGGCCGGAGGCGGCGCCCTGCTCCGGGCTCTCCCCGGCCAGAAGAGCCGGGATCCAGTGGGCCCGTTTGTAGTTGCCGATAAAGTCCAGGACCACCAGGTGGGTTTTGCCGGGGGCCTTGCGCAACCCCCTCCCCAGTTGCTGCAGGAAAACGGTTAACGACTCGGTCGGCCGGAGAAACATCACCGTATCCAAGGCGGGGATATCGACGCCTTCGTTAAAGATATCAACGGCAAAGATCACTTTTATCTCGCCCTTTTCCAGGGCGGCCACCGCCTCCCGCCGGTCCCCGGCATACGGGGAAGCCGGATCCCCGCTGTGCACCGCCAGCGCCGGCACGCCGTGCTTTGAGAAGTACTCCGCCATATACTCAGCATGGCCGATATTAACGCAAAACCCAAGGGTCTTCGCTTTGGCAAAGGCGCGGTACTTCTCCAGCACCAGATCGGCCCGTTCCTTCCGGGCCAAAGCCCGCTCCAACTCTTCCACCACATACTGGCCGTTGCGGACCGTGATCTTCTCATAATCCGTCGGGTCATAGACCCCGTAATAAACAAAAGGTACCAACAGGTCCCGGTTAATCGAATCTTTGAGGTGGATTTCGTAGATGACATTATCGTCGCAAAGGGCAAAGATATCCCGGTTATCCGTGCGGTAGGGCGTGGCGGTCAAACCCAGCAGAAACCGGGGTTGGAAATACTCCAACAGCCTCCGGTAACTGCCGGCGGCGGCATGGTGGAACTCATCCACCACAATGTAGTCGAAATGGTCCGGGGGGAAAGACCTGAGGTGTTCTTCCCGGCTCAACGTCTGAATGGTGGCAAAACAGAGGTCAACATTAAGCTCTTTTTCCCGGCCGGTGAAGAACCCGCTGCTGCTCTTGGGCCTGACCTTGGAGAAAGCTTCTCTGGCCTGCTGCAGGATCTCTTCCCGGTGCGCGACAAAGAGCACTCGTTTGAACTTTACCGAATCAAAGGCCGCAAGGTACGTCTTGCCCACCCCGGTGGCGGCGATAACCAACCCTTTGGTCAGGCCCTCCGCCCGCGCCTGTTCCAGGTAATAGAGGGCTTCGATCTGCGCGCCAAAAGGCTGGGGCCGCTCCGCCGGTTCCAGGGTACCCGGCGACTCTTCCCGGGTCAGCCGCGGTTTCCGCCAGGAGACCGCATACCGCTTCAGTGTCTCCTCATCCACCACGTAGGAATGATAAGCAAAGAGTTCATCAAAAGTCCGGAGAAACTTCTCAAAATCTTCAGGGGCCGAACTCCGGGTCAAACGGTAATTCCATTCCACCCCATCGGTCAAGGCTGCCTTCGACAGGTTGGAAGAGCCGATATAGATCTCCCCGTCATCGTCATGTTCAAAGATATAGGCCTTGGGGTGAAACGACCGGATTAGGTCTTTATAAAACCGGATCTCCATGGCCGGCCCCAGTCTGCTCTTGAGGTAATAGATGGCCGAGGGTTCGGTCACCGACAAATAGGTCCCGGTGAGAATCTTGATCGGCACGCCCCTCCTGGCAGCCGCCGCCAGTTGGTCCGCGATCAACTTCGCCCCGGATTCCATCAAAAAAGCGACAATGATCCGGATCTCCTTGGCTTTTTCCAAGGACCTCTGGAGATGCGCAAGCAAATAGTCGTTGATGCCGGTGATTGCATTATGCAAACTTCTCTTTCAACTCCTGGTAAGAAGGTTGCCGTCAGACTCATCAACCCAGTTCTGGCTGCAAAGCATTGCAATCTCTTTTTTGAAGCGTGTGAGATTTGCAAAGGACCTGTAAAACTATTCTACATAAAATGATAAAAACCCTTTACTTGAAAGGGTTTACGACAACGACAAATGCCAAAATCTTTTGCTCGACCTGGCCTGGAAATTTTTATTATAACTAAGCCATATTGTCACTATTACCAAAACAATAGCTAAGAATACTTTGGTCTTTCGTTCCAATATTTCCCTTCAAGCCGTCTTCCATTTTTCTTTCTATTTGTACCCCCCCATTGTTTAAAGAAAAATGGCACCCCATATTTTTGGCACTGATTTTTAATACCAATTACCCATTCCGGTTTCATTGGCCTAGCACCGGGACCCGATTCTCCTCCCACAATCACCCAATCAATTCCTTCAAGATTAAGCTCAGGTATGGGACCTAAAAGCGGTTCCAGTGATAAAAACTTTATTTCTGCATGAGTCTGCCGCAGATCGTCAATACGATAAATATAATCGCTATTTTCTACTGTTACTCCCATCCAAATATGTTTCTCCCAAGGTAACTGTGCTGACAATTGACGTAAACGTGCAGAGCGTTTAGTCAGTATTTGATACTGGTGCCAATTGGCTTTTTTCATTGTATTAAAAACTCTATGGATAAACTCCTCCGGGACAGCTTCATGAAAAAGATCGCTCATCGAATTGACAAAGATTATTTGCGGCTTTTTCCACCGTAAAGGCAAGTCCAGCATTGATTCATGCAAGGTTAATTGAAAACCATTCCGGTAATTACGCTGGCCCATGGCTTGCAGGCGTTTAGCCATTCGTTCAGCATAACAGTTTTGACAACCAACACTGATC
>ERZ773359.3610-NODE-3610-length-17461-cov-5.963001_pt1 | contig 17461 bp, 15 predicted proteins | sample MGYA00374955_ERZ773359 | MGnify/ENA primary metagenome ERZ773359 (study PRJEB29098, sample SAMN04486028) | biogas fermenter metagenome | study: EMG produced TPA metagenomics assembly of the Biogas fermentation microbial communities from Germany - Plant 4 DNA1... | reverse complement strand
GCGCTAACATGAGCCGCAGCTGCCATGAACTGCCGGAAGATCGCGAGGTTTTGGAGCTAAGTGACAAGATCCTCCTCATGGGCCCTCCCAATGTGGGCAAAAGCGTGTTCTTTTCGGAGCTGACCAGTATTCACGTGGTGAGCTCCAATTACGCGGGCACAACCGTTTCTTATATGAAAGGAACAGTGCCCATCAACGGCAAGCAGTACAACCTTTTGGATGTACCGGGTACCTACTCGCTGGCAGCCACGTCCCTAGCGGAAGAGGTTGCTCTGCAGTTTCTGGCCAGCGACCCTCTGGCCATAGTATTCGTGCTCAATGCAGCGGATCTGGAAGGCAGCATCAAGCTCCTTCTAGAAGTGCAGGAGTTTAACATCCCGGTGGTCGCAGCCCTGAACCTGGCCGATGTGGCCAACCGTAAGGGTATGCAAATTGATGTGGAGGCGCTCAAGCGGGAACTGGGAATTCCCATTGTGCCCACGGTGGCCGTGAAGCGGCAGGGGCTTCGGGAGTTGGTGGACGAGCTGGCTAAGGTCTTGGCCAGCATAGAATCAGCGGCGGCCCGCCAAGGAGCGGCCGCTAAAGAGCGCGCCCGTTCCATGGATATGGAGCTCTGGAAGCGCGCCCAGGAGATCACGGCCAAGTGCGTGCGCTGGTCCAACAGCCAGCCTAGTTTCCTGGACCGCTTGGGCGATGCCATGCTCAAACCCTGGCCTGGCATTCCCATCGCTGTGCTGGTCATGCTGGTTAGTATCGGCGTGGTGGTGGGGGCAGGCAAGGCCTTGCGGGCGGCACTGCTTCTGCCTTTGGTCAACAGGGGTATTGTGCCTCTGTTTGAGGCGCTTTTCTCGCGCCTGCCGCTGCCCACTGTAGTGCACAATGTGCTCATCGGCGAGTTCGGCATTTTCCGCATCAGTTTTGAGTGGATATTGGCCCTGGTCATGCCCTATGTGCTCCTGTTTCAGCTGGTCTTTTCTTTCCTGGAAGACAGCGGCATCCTGCCCAGAATTGCCGTTTTGTTCGATAACATCATGCGCAAGCTCGGGGTGCAGGGGGGCAGCCTGATCAACATCATGCTTGGTTACGGCTGCGCCGTGCCGGCGATTATCGGCACCCGCACCGCCACCACCAAAAAAGAGAGGTTGATTGTCACTACCATCGTCTGTTTTGCCGTACCCTGCATTTCCCAGACCGGGGCGCTGTTTTCCCTTTTGGCCGCCTACTCCTACTGGTTGGTGCTCGGGGTACTTCTCACCGGCTTAACTGTCTTTATGCTGGTTTCCATTCTCAGCAGCAAGCTGATCAAGGGAACGGTGGATCCACTGGTCATTGAGATCCCCAACCTGCTCATCCCGGAGCGGCGCGCCTACTTCAAAAAGTTCTTCATCCGGGCTAAGCATTTTGTGCTCGATGCGGAAGGTCCCATGTTGGTTGCAGTGGTTATCGCCGCGATCTTGGCGGAGACAGGTCTGCTCACAGGTATCAGCAGTGTGCTCAAGCCTCTGGTTTCTGGCTGGCTGGGACTTCCTCCTGAGGCTTCCATGTCCCTCATTTTGGGGATCATCCGCCGGGAGATGAGCGTGGCACCCCTGCTCGCGTTAGACCTGGACAGCTTACAGGTCTTTGTGGGCGCTGTAGTCTCTTTGATCTATCTGCCCTGCATGTCCGTTTTCGCCATTGTGGCTAAGGAGTTCGGGGCCAAAGTGGCGGTGGCCATCACCGCGGGTACGACCTTTACCGCGCTGTTTTTGGGCGGTGTACTCAACCACCTGATCCGTTTCGTCGTGAGTTTGGTCTAGAGAGGCGTGCGGTCCATGTGGATTACTAAGTTCACCAGGCAGATCGAACAGCTGGCTGTCAGCAGCCGGCTGATTTACTCCGCGGTGTCCTTATATTACCGTCAAATGGTGCAGAGGGAAGCTGAGCTGGCCGGGATCGGCCCGCAGGATCGGGTGCTCTGCATCGGCGGAGGCATCTGCCCGTACACCGCCGTACTGCTCCACCAGTACACGGGGGCGCAAATTACCGTCGTGGACAATGACCGCACCTGTGTGGAGGAATGCTGTCGCTTCTTGAGACGGCTGGGGATGAAACAGATCGGAGTGCACTGTGCCGATGGTCAGGATGTGGACTGCCGAGACTACACAGTGATTCACCTTGCCCTGCAGATCTGCCCCCGTGAAGAAGTGCTCAGGAGTGTCCTAACCCGTGCTCCCGAAGGAGCTCGGGTGCTTGTGCGCGTTCCTAAGGGCTGCGTAGCAGGGCTCTACTGCCCTCAGAGCGGAAGGCAGGTCCAGGGAGACCTTAAGGTGCAGCACGGAGTTCTGTCCAACGTGGCTTACACTTCCATCCTCGTGGTGCCCGGTGCACCAGGGCAGGTGGCGGTATGATCAGTGCAGTAAGGAAGGGCCGGACACCAGCGGCCCTTTTGCTCAATATTCTGGGGATTTGTGCGCTCGGTGTTCTGGTCTACATCGCTTGGAACACCGATTATACCCTGATCTGGCGGGAAATGCAGTTCCTGCCCAGGGAGCTGTTGCTTCAGCTTGTGGTGCTGCAGATCGCTACCCAATTGGCTCTAAACTACCAGTGGTTCCGCCTCTGCAGGGTGCTTGGGCTTAATGCCTCGTTTGGATCTCTGCTTGTGGTCAATGCCTACGGTACCGTGGTGGATGCGGCCAATCCAGGGGAAAAGGTGGGGGGCGAGGTGGCTAGGGTGCTCCAGCTTCGCCATCTGCTGGGTTTCAGCGCCCACCAGGCCACATCGTTGGTGACCATTCAGAAGTCCCTCAGCCTTTCTGCTCTGCTGATCCTCGGCGGCTTAGCTCTGTTCGTTCTAGGCGATGCCGTCGCCGTTCGCTGGATCGTACTGCCCCTGCTCGTAGGTCTGGGCGCGGCGTTGGTGTACGCTCTCTTTTTCACGCAGCACCTGAACCAGAGGGTTCAGGGCTGGAGATCTGAAGGCCGGATCGCGCGGTGGCTAAAACGGTGGACGGCGAGCTTTGCCCGGGATACACAGGCCATTGGCCGTAAGCCCGGCGAGTGGGCTCTGCAGTTCCTGTTGTCCTTGGCTATCTGGACTCTTTTTCCCCTGAAACTGCAGCTGATCGTGGCGCAGTATGGCAGGGTCAGTGCTCTGCTGCTTTTTGCCATCACCTTTGTCTCGTACTTTGCCGCGATGATCCCCCTGCTGCCTGGAGGGTTGGGGACTTTTGAAGCCACCATGAGCGGCCTCTTAGCGGCTGCCGGCCTAGGCTGGCAGCAAGCTGTGGCCATCAGCCTCGTGTTCCGATTCATCACCTTCTGGTTGGTGGTGCTGTTAAGTGTCCTGCTGATAATAGGAGCGGCGTTACTACGCTGGGTGAGGAGAAACGGCTATGAAAGCTAATCCGATGCTCAAACGGCTGCCCACCCTGCTCACCCTGGTAAATCTGCTTTTGGGGCTGGCGGTGGTGTTTGCCCACGGGGAGCGGGGGCCTGTCTATCTTCCGCGGGCTTGCTCCCTGATCGTGACGGCTGCTTTACTTGACGCTGCGGACGGTGCGTTGGCCCGGCGTCTGGGGGTGGAATCCGATCTGGGCAAGCAGCTGGATTCCTTTGCCGATCTGATCTCCTTTGGCCTTGCGCCGGTGCTGATCACCCTCACCCATGATGGAGTGCGGGCCGCAGGCTGGCCGAGCTACGCTGCTTTGGGGCTGTATGTCCTGGCTGGGGCGTTTCGCCTGGCCCGGTACAATCTCGGGGACTTTCGGGAGTTCTTTGTGGGCCTGCCTATCACGGCCGCGGGTACCATCCTGGTACTGATCAACGCGCTGGCGCACTACACGGAGCTTCTCGAGCAGAGTTGGGCGGCTGCCGTACTGAACTGCTTGGTTGTGCTCCTGGCCGGTCTGATGGCCAGTAAAGTGAGGATCAAACGCTTCCTCTGAAGATGAAGAGAAAAACCCCATGGGTTCGCTCAACCCATGCGGTTTGTAGTTGCTCTCTATCTTGCTTACTTGGCGGTCTGGATGGTGGGCCCGTCTTCGCCCACGTTAAGCATGATCTGCGGTTTCAAAAAGCCCAGGAGCTCGCCTTTGAACAGGCCCAGATAACCGTTGTTGGAGGCGTTGTTGCCCATGATGCCCGTGGGCAGGCCTTGGGCATTGTTGATCTCCAGCACTCCACCGTAAAGACCAGCGCGCAGGGCCACCAGTTTGGTCATCTCCCTGGTTCCGTTGTAGACCAGTATGGCACCGGCATCGGCTTCATTCTGGATCGCCGCAGTGAGATGGCCCTCTTGGTTAAAGATGCCCACGGCGCCGCCATCTGCGTAGGAGAGGAGCGAGACTACCCGGCGGCCTTCGTTGTTGAACAGCTCAAAGCTGGGGTTTTCCTTGTCTTGATCATATTTCAGCACGGCCACTTCCTGGCCTTCGTCGTTGACGATTACAACTTCCCGGGCCACAATGCGCTCGAACCACTGCTGAGTGGCATTGGCTAGATTCACGCCCGTGAGGGAAGCGAAGAGTGCCAGAAACAGCAGCGGATAGATAATCAGGCGCTCGTATTTGGACATAAAATCGCTCCTTTGCTCAACTGGATAGTGCTACATTAATTCGTTGTCCAAGGCTAAATACCTGCCGTTTGGGCCCAGGTGCTCCTCCAATAAACTTCTCAAGGTGCGGTGCTTCCCTTGAGCGATGTGTGCAGGACCTCCAGCAGTTCACCGCTGAGGTCATGGCCGTACTCCCAGATCATGATGCCAGCCAGGCCGAGCCGTTGTGCGTAATCGGCTTTGCAGGCCAGGGAGCGGGCATCTTCGTAGGTGATGAACTCATCGCCGTTGAACAGATAGGCTGCCTTGGCCTGGTCGTCCCAGTAGCGTACATAGCGTGGGTCGCTGAGAAAACGTTCCTTCAAATCGGTGTAGCTGAGCCCGTGCTCGTAAGCGGCGCTGGCAAAGGGCTGAAACAGACCGTCGTTCTCGGGAGACACGCCCCGCCAGGCCCGGGCGTAAAACGGTACGCCGAGCAGCAGTTTCTCGGGCTTTACGCCTGCGGCCAGATAGAGCTGCACCGCTTGATCCGCACTCCAGCCTGTGGGATCCTGGGGATTAGGGCACAGGTTTGCTGTATGCCCGGTGGTGGCGCTCCAGCCGCCGTAAAAGTCGTAGCTCATGAGCTTAAGGTAGTCTACCGCTTCCTGCACGCGAGCAAGATCAATCACCTTAGGAAACCAGGCCAAGGCTGGCACTGCAGTGGTCAGGGTGAGGGGGCGGCCTAGTCTGGCGCTCAGGCCATCGAGGGCCCGGCGCAAATCACTGAGCAGGTAGATGTAGTTTTCGGCATCTTCCGGTCGGGTCTTGATCTCAAGTCCTCCTTCCGGGCCTACAGGGTATTCCCAGTCAATATCCACGCCATCGAGCTTGTACTTTGCGATCCAGCGGAGCACGTCCGCGGCAAACTCGGCGCGGCTGGTGGGGCTTAGGGCCAAATCAGAAAAACCCTCGGCGCCCCAGCCGCCAACGGAGAGGTTGAGCTTGAGGTGGGGATGCTCCGCCTTTAGTGCGGCCAGTTCGTCAAAGAGATTGCTGAAGCCGGGCAGCTCAGGCTGATCAGCCAAGGCGGGAAGATAGAGGCGGTTTCCCTCCAGCAGCCCAAAGGCGATGTTCAGGGTATCCAGCAGTTCTCCCCGGATGTCTTCGGCTTTCCAGCGCCGGCCTTGGGCCATCTCCTCTGCGGTGCTCCCCAAAGGCCAGGTGCGCAGATAGCTGACTATGAGCATGGAAGCAGCTCCTTCCCATGGACTTTATGCAGATCTATTCCCCTTTGCAGTGGGCCGTTCCTCTCGGTTTCAGGCACCTGAGCAGCAGGACTGCTGGAGGGGAGTGGGGAATATTCAAAGGAGCATATCTGGATGGAGGACGATGGCCATTAGAATCTTTGAACCCTTTCTCATGCTTGCTTTCCTCATTGCCCTGGGCGCTCTGCTCTACCGCCTGGGCATCCTTGATCTGGATTTCTGCCGCCGCCTGAGCCGTTTAGTGGTGCGGGTGTCCTTTCCCATCCTGCTCTTTGTGTCCATGTACACGAACGTCAACGGGGAAGCCTTGCGGCGGGGGTGGGTCTTTACCCTGCTGGGGCTGGGTACTTCCATCTTCCTGGCGATTACGGCTCACCACACTGGTAAGCGTCTGCAACTGGCAGGCAAAGTCTTCGGCACCTTTCAGATCCTCTGCACGAACGGCAACAACGTCTTCCTGCCTGTGCCTATCGTTACCGCTCTGTTTGGGCCGGAGTATGTGGTCTACCCCGTCTTATTCGAGCTGGGGGCAGGCTTGTTCTATTGGAGTTACGGTGTATCGCACTTCCGCACTGGTCCCCGCTTCAACCTGAAGCGTCTGTTCAACCCCAACATGGTGGGGCTGGTTCTGGGTCTGATCTGCGGCTTGGCCGGGCTGCGGCTGCCCGGTTTTGTCCTGGGAGGTCTAGAGATTGTGGCCAATATTACGGTGGGTAGCGCCATGCTGATCATCGGCTCCTTGGTTGCCGACTTAGTGCAGCGGAAGGTGCCTCTGCGCAGAGAAGTGTGGGGTGTGGTTCTGCATCGCTTCCTGCTCAGCCCCCTGGTGGGCCTGGTGTTCCTGCCCTTGTTGGCTTGGCCTGGGCAGCTGAAGACCATTCTGCTCATGATGCTGGCTATGCCGCCCCTGGCCACCACAGCCTTGGTTGCCGCCAGCTTCGGGGGAGATGAAGAGCTGGCTGCCGCGGGAGTGGTGATTCCTACGCTCTTGAGCTTTGTCCTTGTACCGCTGGGCCTGCTGCTCTTCTAACGAGCGTTAAGAATCCACGCGGGAAAATGTGAAAAAACGGCACAAAAAAAGAGGATTTGCTTCTGGGTACAGCAAATTATACGGGAGAGAGGTTGCTTCTGTGGGGCAAAATGCAACCGGTTACATTACAATTTCGAGGAGGTTTCGGAAGTGAAGAAAAGCATAGTTGCGGTCTTCTGTCTCTTGTTGGTATTCGCTCTTTCCTTCGGCGCCTTAGCCCAGGACAGAGTGGTCACCATGATGGGGGTATGGGGGGGCCAAGAGCTTGAGGCCTTCCAAGCAGTGACGGACGCTTTCACAGCCAAGACAGGCATCAAAGTGCAGTTTGAAGGCACCCGCGACCTGCCCACTCTGCTGCAAACCCGTCTGGCCGCCGGCAATCCCCCGGATGTGGCAGCTATCCCTGGACCTGGGGCCATGAAGGAGTATGTGGATGCCGGTGCTTTGGTTGATCTGAGCAAGGTAATCGATGCGAAGGTATTGGCTGAGGACTACAGTCCCGCCTGGATTGAGCTGGGAACCTACAAGGGCGGCTTCTATGCCCTCACCTTCGCCGCAGACGTGAAGAGCTTGGTCTGGTACCGGCCTGCTGAGTTCGCCGCCAAGGGCTATGAAATTCCCACCACCTGGGAGGAAATGGAGGCCCTCATGGATAAAATGGTAGCCAATGGCGATACTCCTTGGGCCATCGGTTTGGAATCCGGTGCTGCCAGCGGCTGGCCGGCTACCGACTGGATCGAGGACATTATGCTGCGCACCGCTGGTCCTGAGGTTTATGATCAATGGGTTAACCACGAGATTCCTTGGACCGATGCACGCGTTAAGGAAGCTTTCGAAGTGTTCGGCAAGATCGCCCGCAACAGCAACTATGTCTACGGTGGACCTACTACAGTTCTGGCCACCAACTTCGGCGACTCTGTGAGCGAACTGTTCACCAACCCGCCGCGGGCCATGATGCACCGTCAAGCCAGCTTTATCACCAGCTTCATTACGGATGCCAACCCCGATGTGAAACTGGGCGAAGATGTGTCCTTCTTTGGCTTCCCCATGATCAAGCCTGAGCACGGCAATCCCATGCTGGGTGCTGGCGACATGATCGCTCAGTTCAACGACACTCCCGAAGCCAGAGAGTTTATGAACTTCCTGGCCAGCCCCGAGGCTCAGGAGATCTGGGTAGGCAGGCTGGGCAAGCTGGGGACCAACAACAAGATCGATCCAGCCGCTTATCCCGATGATCTCACCAGGGAGATGGCTGAACTGCTGAACACCGCGGACGTGTTCCGCTTTGACGGTTCCGACTCCATGCCGGCAGCTGTGGGCTCCGGAGCTTTCTGGGAAGGCATGCTCATGTATGTGGGCGGCGAGGATCTGGACACCGTGCTTGAGTACATTGAATCTGTAGCCCAAGAGAGCTACTAAAAGCTTGAGGAAAGTTTGGTGACATGTGGGCGCGCCCTTCCCTCAGGGTGCGCCCCTTTTCCAACCTAGAGGGAAAGGGTGAAGTCCATGAAGCGCAAAACGGGGGTGCTCACATCCCTGCTCTACGTCGGCCCAGCCGTGCTGTTTCTCCTGGTTTACCAGGTGTATCCCGCCCTGCAGACAGTATACCTCAGTTTCCTGGACCGACGTTCCCAATCGTTTGTGGGTTTGGAGAACTACAAGTATGTGTTCACCTCCCAAACCATGCTGCGCGCCTTCAAGAATAACCTGCTGTGGCTGGTCTTGTTTACCGCAGGAACGGTGGGCTTAGGGTTGCTCTTTGCCATCCTGGTGGACCGGGTGCGCTATGAACGCCTGGCCAAATCCATCATCTTCATGCCCATGGCCATTTCCTTTGTAGGTGCGGGTGTGGTGTGGAAGTTCATGTATGCCTATAAGCCCTCTGGGGCGGAACAGATCGGTCTTCTGAACCAGATCATGGTGGTGCTGGGCTTAGAGCCTAAAGGCTGGCTGTTGGAGAGCCCCGTGAACAACCTGGCCTTAATTGTGGTGGGGTTGTGGATCTGGACTGGTTACTGCATGGTCATCCTATCCGCCGCGTATAAAGGCATTCCCAAAGAGCTGATGGAAGCGGGTCAGGTGGATGGGGCCAATGACTGGCAGGTGTTCAGGCATATTATCATCCCTGAGATGCGGCCGGCCTTGACCATGGTGACCACCACCATGCTGGTGAACGTGCTCAAGATTTTTGACATCATCTACGTGATGACTAATGGCAACTTCGGCACCGAGGTCATTGCCAACCGCATGTTCAAGGAGATGTTCCAGTTTGCCAACACGGGCAGGGCCAGTGCCATTGCCGTGGTCTTGTTTGTGATCATCATTCCCATCATGTATGCGAACATCCGCCAGAAGCTGAAAGGGGAGGGAGCGCGGTGAACCGGCAGAAACTGAAGGCGAAAATGCCCCAGATCGTGATTAACCTGGTGGTCATTGTGTCCATGCTGCTTTGGATTGTGCCCACTTTGGGCTTGTTAATCACATCCTTCCGCCCCGCCAGCGATGTAGTCTACTCTGGCTGGTGGACTGTGCTCACCAGCCCCCTGAAGTTTACGCAGTATACGGTGGAGAACTACAAGACGGTGCTCAGTTCGGGAGGCATGTCCACCGCTTTCCGCAACAGCTTTATCATCACCATCGGAGGCACCGTGATCCCCGTGTTCTTGGCGGCACTGGCGGCCTTCGGCCTGTCCAAACTGCATTTTCGGGGCCGCGGCTTTTTCTACGCCCTGATTGTCTTTATGCTGGTGGTGCCCACCCAGATGACCTTCATCCCCGTGCTCAGGCTGTACAACAAGCTGAGCCTGTCGGGAACCTTTGTGGGGCTCTGGCTGGTGCACACCGGATACGGCCTGCCCTTCTCCATCTTTATGCTGCACAGTTTCTTCCAGGGGCTCCCTGATGAGCTGTTTGAAGCGGCATACATCGACGGAGCTTCGCTGTGGACGTCCTTCATCCGCTTGGCCATCCCGCTGTCCGTGCCGGCCCTGGCTTCCTTGGTCATCTTCCAGTTCCTCTTTGTCTGGAATGATCTGCTGGTGGCCTTGATTTACCTCGGCGGACACGAGTCGGTAGCACCCTTAACCATGCGCTTGTCCAGCCTGGTGGGCTCTTTTGGGCAGGACTGGCATCTGCTCACAGCAGCTGCCTTCGTATCCATGGTGGTGCCTTTGATCGTGTTCTTCTCCCTGCAGCAGTACTTTGTGCGGGGTCTGCTGGGCGGTGCGGTCAAGGGGTAAAGAGTCAGCAGTTGGCAGGTAAGACAAGCATAACAAGCGGGCCTATTTGGGCCCGTTTGGCGCGTCTTGGGTAATGTTTTCCGGGTGGAGGATCCGGTGGGTGCTTAGCGAAAGTGTAGAAAGATGAAGGGAGGGCGCTTGGTGAGAAACTGGTTATGCTGGATCGTGGTTCTCTGCTGTCTGTTGATGCCCGCCGCTGCTTGGGCCCGCAGCTATGTGCTCCTGGAGCTGAACATCGAAGCCCAGGTGGGAGCAGATGCTGTGGTGCGCATTACGGAAACGCATACCGTCAGGTTCAACGGCACCTATTCAGGAATGTACCAGACCTTCAATACCTCCCGAGGTATTGCCATCAAAGACCTGCTGGTCTCCGAAGGTGGGCGGGCTTATGAACTGATTCCTGGGGAGACCCCGGGCCCGCCTGGCACCTATTTCGTGAAGGAGAGCGATGATGAGGTCTTGGTGGATTGGAGCTTCAGCGCCACCGATGAAGTGCGGGAGTTTCAGGTCAGCTACACCCTGCATAACGCCATTTTGAAGCACAATGACGTGGCCGAGTTTTACTACCAGTTTGTGGGAACCGGCTGGGACCTGCCGCGGGAGCACGTACGCATCGTGCTCACCCTGCCTTACGGGGCAGAGGAAGACCAGGTGGCAGCTTGGGGCTATGGTGCGCGGCACGGCACAGTGACCATAGAGTCCCCTTCGCGCATAGTCTGGGAAGTGGAAAAGCTTCCAGCCAATACCTTTGTGGAAGGACGGGTGGTCTTTCCCAATGCCCTGGTGCCCCTGGGTACCCGCTACACCAACGAAAACGGCCTAGAGCGCATCCTCCAGGGGGAGCAGGTGCGCGAAGAAAGGCGGCAGCGGGCGGAGCAGAGAAGGGCCTTGGACCCTTATGTGGCCGCAGGCGTGCTGCTCCTGGCTCTCCTTTTGGTCCAACATATCTGGCGCCGCTTTATCCAATCTGGCCCAAGCGGGCTTCGCGACCGTTACTACAAAGAACTACCTGGGGATTACCCTCCAGCTGAACTAGCCATCTTATTCAACCGCACAGTGCAGGGCCGGGATTTCACCGCCACTCTGCTGGATTTGGCCCGGAGAGGTTATCTGAACATTGAAGAGGTGACGGGTCCCCAAAGCCGCACCGGGCGAGGCGAGGCGAACTATCGGTTCAGGAAGCGGGAAGTGTCCGCTGACAAGCTTGGTCAGCTGCGCCCCTACGAAGGCCAGATCCTGCGGCTGCTCTTCGAAGATCTTAAGAGCGAGGAAGTAACCTTGGAAGAGCTGAAGAAATATGCCCAGAAAAAGGCCAAAAAGTTTGCTGCTTTTTGGGAAAAGTGGAGGGAAGCGGTGCAGGAGGCCGCCAAGCAGCGTGGCTTTTTCGCCGAGGAGCAGAACAAAAAGGCTCTGGTCTACCTTTGGCCTGCCTTGGGCCTGCTCATCCTGGCTGTGCCCGCAGGCCTGTTGAACATGTATGTTACCCTTGGTGTGTGCGTGGCCATGGGCCTGGCCGCTGTCATCTTGGTCGCGGTGGCCGCCTCCCAGCGTTCGGAATATGGGCGGGAGCAGTATGCCAAATGGCGCGCTTTCCGCCGCTACCTCCAGGAGTTCTCCCGGGTGGACCAAGCCCGGGTGGGCCAGCTGGGCATCTGGGAACAGTTTCTGCCCTATGCGGTTACGCTGGGAGCTGCGGATCAGATGCTCAAACAGCTGGAAGTGCAGTTCCCCACTCTGGAGCAGGAGGGGTACAGGTTTGGCGGCGCTTGGTTTGTCTACTACCACCCCGCCGGCTTCCAGTCTCTGAATCGGATGACGACCAGCCTGGAGAAGTCGATCACCGGCGTGACCTTGCCCCAAGGAACGGGAGGCAGTGGAGGCTTTTCCGCAGGCGGCGGAGGAGGCTTCGGGGGTGGTGGAGGTGGAGCCCGCTGAGCCAAGTTACGTTGAGAAGGAGAGATCTGATGAAGAGCTCGCAATGGAAATGTGCTTTAGTGCTTATGCTGTTGATCGTAACGACTGGAGCAGCGCTGCCTGCTAGGGCAGCCGCGGAGCGGGTAGTTGTGCTCGATTTTCTAGCCCTGGATGCTCAAGGCAACTACATCGATCCCCGCAGTACCGCTCAAGGGGATTTGGTGAGCCTATCCCGCATCATGGCCCAGGGTATTGGCGCCAGGTTGGTGCAGTATGGTGAGTTTGAAGTGCAGGACAGCATTTCCCTCCAGGCGGAACTGGCTGCCTTGGGGTTCGCTCCGGATACATCTGCCTGGGAGCGGGCTCAAGCCATTTTGGGAGCTGGTTTGGCCCATCAGGTCATTACCGGGTCCTTGACCCTGCTGCAGAACACGGCGGTGGTGGGCGTGCAGCGCTTCCAGCTGGATGGCAGCAGGCCCGTTCTGGCTGGTTCGGCCATGGCCAGCGCGGCCCGGGTTCAAGATGCGCCCAACCTGGTGGATAACCTGCTGACCGATCTCTTCCCCGCGGATGTGCAGGTCATCGAGCGAGCCGTGGATCAGGTCTTTGTGGTGCCTGGGCAGGTACGACTGAATCTGGGGCAGTCTCACAAGCTTTCCGTTTATGCTCTGGACGCTTTGGGCAGGCCCGTGGCTAATCCGCAGTTCCTGTTTTTCTCCAGCGACGAATCGAAAGTGGCTGTGGACGAGCAAGGGGTGGTGACCGGCCTGCAGCCTGGCACCGCCAGCATTACCGTGCGGGCCATCACCAAAGGGACACGGTCCGGTTCGCCAGCCACCATGCAGGTGACGGTGCTGCCCCCCACATTTGGCGTGCGGGTGGGACGCCTGCTCACTCCCAGGGAGGGCGATGCCCGCTTCCCAGTGCGCATTGGGCTGAGGCTCACACCCACCGTGGACCAGAAGGGGACGCAGGCTGCGGCGCCTAAACTGACGCCTGGCGAAACCATTCCCACGGAGAGCTCCAATCCGTTGGGCATCATCACATCCTTCTTTGGGTCCATGCTGACCAACGGCTTGATGACCATAGACCTGGACTTTGATCCTTCCCGGGAGCTTTTGGTCTCGTTCAGCGGGGTCCAGCGCTCCAGTGGAGGGTATTTGGGCACAGGAGTGGGGTACGTTACACCCCTAGACAATGTGGAGTCCCAAAAGGGTTTTATCCTCCGCTTCACCATCGGCACCCAGTACCGGGCCACGAATCGGTTGGCGGTGCCCGTGGAGGCGGTGGTGGACGCCATCTTCCCCACAACCAGTGTGTTTCGTCCCAGTTTTCGGCTGGGCGTGAACATCGGTTTTGATCTTTTCCCCTAATACCTCAGCTAACGAAAGAAATTTGCTCTTAACTTCGCCCAGGTGCAGGACTTACCAGTACCTGGGCGAATGTCTTAATAGTAATGCTTTTGATTAGTAGGAGGCTGGGGTCGTTGCGATTATCCATTGGCAAAAAGCTGAGCTTAGGCTTTCTCATCTTGATCCTTGTGGTGGCTGTGGTCAATCTGGTAAGCATTTTTGGGATCAACGTGATCAAGGATCATTGGGAGCAGTCCGAGGAGTGGGAGGCACTGCAGAGTTCCCTCCAGCAGAGGGAAATCGAGCACCTGCACTGGGTGAACCAGCTCCAGACGCATCTGGTGCAGGAATCGGTCGAGGGTTTTTCCCTTGAACTCGATCCTACCCGCTGCAACTTAGGCCAGTGGTTGGCCAGCGCTGAATTCCAGCGGATGCTGGAGCAGTATCCCTCTTTAGCTGAGGAGTTTGACCGGCTGATCAGCTCCCATGTCCAGCTGCACAGCTCAGCCCAGAGCATCAAATCTCTGCTGGAGAGGGGCGATGTGCCCGGTGCAGGACAGGTATACCGTACTGTGACCGCGCCTAGCCTGGCGGAAATACGCAGCGTCCTGGCCCAGGTGCGCGGTGAACTGAGCCGGGATGTGCGGCGCTTGGGCGAAGATGTGCGCCGCCTGATCAGCGCGATTACTCAACAGGTGATCATGGTGGGCGCTGCAGGCATCATCATCAGTATTGCCAGCGCGGCCGTTGTCACCCGCGGCATTACCAAGCCTTTGGCTGTACTCAAACAGGCGGCGCTTCAGGTGGGGGAGGGTGATCTGGGGGCGACCTGGACCATCAAGTCCAGGGATGAAATCGGTGATCTGTCTCAGTCCCTGAGGGAGATGGCGGACAATCTGCGCGAGCTGGTAAAGGGCATTCAGGGCAGCAGTGAGGGAGTCTACGCCTTGTCCCAGAGCCTTTCCTCCATGGCTGTGCAGACCGGTTCAGCGGTGTCCGAGGTGGCCAGTACCGCTAACGAGTTTTCGGGCACTTCGGTGACCATGGCCGAAAACACAGAACAGATGCGGCGGTCGGCCAACCATGCCATGGATGAACTGGAGCGGGGACTGGGGATGCTGCGCGGAGCGGTGGGCGGAGTGGCCAGTGCCAGGGAAGATGTGCAGCAGCTTACCGCCGCGGTGAACAGCCTGTCTGAGCGCTCCCGGCAGATCAGCGCTATTGTGGAACTGATCAGCGATATCAGCGAGCAGACCAATCTCCTGGCGCTCAATGCAGCCATCGAAGCAGCCAGGGCCGGGGAGAACGGCAGGGGCTTTGCGGTGGTGGCCGATGAGGTGCGCAAGCTGGCGGAGCAGTCTCGGATGGCTTCAGGCCAGATTGCTGAACTGATCCAGGAGATCCTGCGGGGGACCGCAGAAACCATAGAGAGGATGGAAAAGGCCGACAGCAGTGTGGAAGAGGTGGCCGAGCAGATCGAAAGGACGGGCAGCACCTTCGCGGGAATTACCCAGACCTTCCAGGAGGTGGCCGCCCAGGTGAGCGAGATCGCCCAGGCTGCTGCTGATGTGGGGGCGGGCAGTGAAGAAATCGCTGCCGCAACGGAACAGCAGTCTGCTGTGATCAACTCCATTGCAGAGAACTCAGAACAGCTGGCGCGCCTAGCGGAGCAGCTGCAGCAGCAGATCCGCCGTTTTCGAGGCTTTTAGGCAGGACGAGAAAAGAGCCGTGTCTCCGAGACACGGCTCTTTCTACTACTCTTCATAATCATCGTACAGGTCTTCTCCCCGTTCCTCCCGCGCCTTGCGCAGGTTGGCCCGAGTGTGGCTCATGGCACCTACAAAGCCGAGCATAAAGCCAAAGAAGGTCACGGCGTACATGAGAATGTTCAGCCAGAGGAGGGAAGGAATCACTCCCAGTACGATGAGGAAGATGACCAGCCAACCCGCCACCAACATGATGCCGCCGATGAGCATTTGGCGCTCGGTACTCATGTTAGGCCCTTGCCTTGTCCTTATACAGCCAGCAGGCTGTAGAATGATCCTCGTACACTTGGAACTCCGGCGGGATTTCCTGGTCACAGAGTCCCTTGATCTTGTACTTGCAGCGCGGATGGAAACGGCAGCCGGCAGGCGGGTTCATCAGGCTTGGCGGTTCGCCAGCAGGAACGTCCTTGAACGTCTTCAGGTTCTCCGCATCCGGGTCAGAGGTGGCCTCAAAGAGCGCTTTGGTGTAGGGATGCAGAGGTTCTTTCAGCAACGCCTTGGTGGACGATTTCTCGATGATCTTCGCACCGTACATGGTGAAGATGCGTTCCGAGAAGTACCGCACGGTGGACAGGTCGTGAGTGATGTAGATAATGGCCAGGTTATGCCTTCTCTGCAGCCCTTGGAGAAGCTGGAGAATCTCAATCCTCACGGAGGCGTCCAACATGGATACTGGTTCATCCGCGATCAGCATCTTCGGTTCCAGAATCATGGCCCGGGCGATGACCAGGCGCTGCTGCTGTCCGCCACTGAGCATGTGGGGGAACTTGGGCAGGAAGTCCTCAATGGGAGCAAGTTTGACTTCCTCCAGAACCTGCCTAATGCGTCGCGCATGTTCCTTCTTGTCTTTGATGCCGTTGATTTTCATGGGCTCTTCCAGGATCTGCTTCACACTCATGAAGGGAGGAAGGGCTCCATAGGGGTCCTGCATGATATAACCGATGTTGGAGCGGTATTGCTTCCAGCCTTCTTTATTCAGGGCGCTCAAGTCTTGGTCTTCGAAGTAGATCTTGCCCTTGGTGGGCTGGTGGATGCCCAAAATGGTCTTGGCCAAAGTACTCTTCCCGCAGCCGCTTTCCCCTACGATGGAGATGGTTTCCCCCGGGTAGAGCTCAAAGGAGACACCATCCAGGGCCCGCACATCGCCCACTTTAAAGAAACCCATGCGGCGCACTTCAAAGTAGGTGTGCAGGTCTTCAACTCGCAGGACCGGCTTTTGCGCTTGTGCTTGTTCTTGAGTTAGTTTAAGAGCTACGCTAGGCATGCTTCACCTCTCCCGTCTCATCCTCATCATAGAGCCAACACTGTACAGTCGCTCCATTTTCCAGTTTGGTAACCCTGGGATGGGTGGAGCACTTTGCAAATCGCTGCTCGCACCGCTCCGCAAAGCGGCAGCCTGTGGGCGGATTGATCAGCGAAGGAGGCTGGCCCGGAATGAAGCCCAATTCCTTATCTTCTCGCAGGGTAGGTACACTGGCCATGAGCTTGCGGGAATAGGGATGATGGGCGTCGGTGTAGAAGTACTCTGCGGAAGCATACTCAATCATTTCTCCAGCGTACATAACTGCAATCTCATCAGCCAGTTCACTGGCGGTGCCGATGTCGTGGGTGATGAGGATAAACGTTGTCTTGTACTCGTGTTTGATCCGCTTCAGTACGTTCATCAGGTTGGCTTGGGTCAACAGGTCCAACGCCGAGGACGGCTCATCGAGCACAACCAGTTTCGGGTTGGAGGCAAGGGCCATGGCAATGGCCGCCCGCTGCCTCATGCCGCCGCTCAGTTCAAAGGGGTAGCGCCCCAAGAAGTCCAGGGGCAGTCCCACCACGCCGAAGGCATCCCTAACCCTTTTGGCAGCTTCCTGCTTGCTGATGTCTTCGTGGATGAGCAGGGGTTCCATGAGTTGGTCCTCAATGCGGATTACTGGATTGAGGGAGTTCATGGAAGCCTGGGGCACAAGGGCAATTTTGCTCCAGCGCACCTCCCGGCGGAATTTCTCATCATCATATTTCATAATGTCCTCGCCGTCGAAGATCACGGATCCGCTGTACTCAGTGACATTGCGGGGCAAAAGGCGCAGGATGGCCTTGGCGAGGGACGTCTTGCCGCAACCTGATTCGCCCACAACGGCCAGGGTGTGGCCCTGCCGCAGCTGGAAACTCACACCATCCACAGCCTGGACAGGACCGCTCCGAGTGCGGAAGTGCAGCTTGAGGTTGCGAACATCGAGTAAGACGTTGTTGCTCATACTTTATAACCCCCTTAGACGTGGGTTGAAAATGCGGTCCAGTGCAAAACCGAGCATCACAAAGCCCAGCCCGGCCAGCATCAACAGGAACGCTGGCTCCAAAACCCAGTAGAAGTGTCCATTGATCAGG
>ERZ773359.3609-NODE-3609-length-17462-cov-6.929224_pt1 | contig 17462 bp, 15 predicted proteins | sample MGYA00374955_ERZ773359 | MGnify/ENA primary metagenome ERZ773359 (study PRJEB29098, sample SAMN04486028) | biogas fermenter metagenome | study: EMG produced TPA metagenomics assembly of the Biogas fermentation microbial communities from Germany - Plant 4 DNA1... | reverse complement strand
GATATAATCTGCTCCGGCAAAAGCCGCTGCCACGTCACCCAATTCATATCCTGTATGATCAATAATATTTTTTGTTCCCTGGTGTATTTCAACAGCGCCTTCCTTAAGCGCATCCTCTGCCGTCAAAATTGGTTCATACTCTTCATATTCCACTTCTATTAGCTTCAGTGCCTGCTCTGCTGTAAATTCATCTACTGCCACGACCGCAGCTATTTCATCGCCGTAAAAACGGACTCTTCTGGTCAGCAGGTTGCGGTCTGCCACATCCTGGTGTTCCGGGTCTTTGGAGTACGGATGCCCCGCCGTTGGAAAAGTGTGTTTGGGCACATCTTCATATGTAACTACCGCCTCCACACCTGGAAGAGCCACAGCTTTGCTTGTATCAATCCGTTTCACCCAGCCGTTGGCAATAGTACTGCGGAAAACTTTAGCAACCAGTACATCCTTTGTAATCAGATCATCCACGTATTTGGCCTGCCCGCGTACTTTGGCAACAGCATCAATTCTTCTAACGCTTTTCCCAATTGCCTGCATCTAATACTATTTCCCCCCTGAATTATCTGCCATTTTGTCTTTCCTGTTGCAACTGAATGCAAAGCCTGGTACTGACTAATACCAGATCCTCCGGAGAGCGGGCTGTGATTATAGCCCGAAAGACCGGCAAAACTAATAAAAATTCCCCCTGCAGGTAATTGTGACCCGGCAGATAGTTTATGACCATATTACTGGTAGTAATTCTACTTGTAAATACTAATAAATCAGAAAAGTAGAGAATGAAGGAATACGGCAGACAAACCTTAATTTATAATATGTGAATAGCAAAGGCGGTGCTTTTTTATGCCATCCTGAAAATAGACATTTTTCATCCTCCTGATGATGCCGCGTCAGCGGCATGAATGCCTTACCACTTGCGGGTATCCGGGTTTTTTGGGGAATGGCTGAAAGGCTCTTAACAATGATGGGCTCAGTGGAAGGGTTAATCCATGGAATAAGATAAGCAGTGAAAGGAAGCCGCCGGTTTTTGAAGAAATATGAGATTGGGCTGTAATACTCTCCAGGATAAAAACGTATTTAACTTATGATGATATAGCTGAAAAACTAATCCAAAAGGTAATAAAGGGGAAGTTACCGCAGAAGCCAAAGGTTTTTTTATTTGGGAGCAGAAATTACCTGGAAATTTTGAGACATGAACAACCATCATAAAATTCCGGCATCCGCTAGCGTGGATGTATGAATTAGTTAAATTAATGTGGCGGTTAGCTGTTCCAGTGAGAAGCCGTTAAAAAAATGTAGATTAACATAAAGTTTATAACATGAAGTTTAAATCATGTAGAGTAAAATTTTCCAACGTGCCACTGGAATATGGAGGTATATGTATAGTATGATTATGAAAAAAAATGAAGAGTTTTTGATAAAAAAGTTTTACCGCGATTTGGAAATCCTGGAGGAGATTGACGAGGAGAAGATTGCCCAGTTAGTGGATGATGAATACAGGGAAATTTTGCAGCTGGCTAAAAAACTAACGAAAATTGATTTTAGCGGGGAAAGCAAAGCCAGAGAAGAACTGAAAGTAAAACTTATTAACATCATTGAGAAAAGCAAGGAACAATTTAATCAATTCCATCAAGAGCTGGCTGAGGAAGAATTAGAATGTGTGGCTGGCGGCTTAAACAGGGACCAGGAGAATCCTCTCCAGGGCAACGATCCCAAGAATAAAGGTTTGCAGTGAGCGCACATATTTCTTAACCCGGTATTTTAGCTATTAATTAGCCATTGTTCATTTATTATATTCATTATTCTATTGAGGCCTGCCGAGCTTACGGGAGGCCAGGAGTTTCGCCTGGGGTGGAGGAAGGGCGGCATGCTGAAGAGTTGTAACTGGAGAAAGACAGCATCCTTGCTGGCGGCTACGTTACTATTGATTATGACGGTCCTGTGGTCAGGGTGTTTTAAGAAAGACGATCAAGGGGACATTGTATTCGGCCTGGCCTGGCCCGTTGCCACTAAAAATAGCATGCTCAAAGAAGGGGTCGAACTGGCTGTTGATGAGATTAACAGCCAGGGCGGTATTAACGGCAGGAAAATACGTTTAGTGGTGAAAGATGATGAAGGGACTGTAACCGGCGGAGTGACTGTGGCCCAGTCTTTAATTAAAATCCCTGGTCTCGTGGCGGTAATCGGTCACAGGGCCTCTTTTGTTTCCATTGCGGCTTCGTCTATTTACGAAGAAGCCGGAATTGTCATGCTGTCCCCGGCTTCGACGGCCCCCAGCCTTACCCAAAAGGGCTACCGGTTGGTTTTTCGCAATATTCCCAGTGATGCTGAAATTGCCAGGCAATTGGCTTTATTTGCAGCCGGGCAAGGCTACCGGCGGACGGCCATCTATTATTCGGAAGATTCTTACGGGCTTGGCCTGGCCAATGCCTTTGAAGACCACGCCAAAAATGAAGGCATAAAAATAGTTGACCGTATTTCCTATTATGCCGATGTGGAAGATTTGGAACGTATTGGCAAAAAATGGAGCGCCCTTGATTGTGACTCTATATTTGTGGCTCACTACATGCCGGACGGGGCTATATTCATAGCCGATGCGGTCAAGGCCGGTATTTCACTGCCTTTTTTGGCCGGTGATGCCATGGATACACCTGAGCTTTACGAAATTGCTGGAAAAGCTGCGGAAGGCACGGTAGTAGGCTCTATTTTTAACCCCGAAGTTCCCCGGCCGGAGACAAAAAGTTTTATCGAAAAATTTTCCCAAAAATACAATACCCCACCCACTCCTTACGCGGCTCAGGGTTATGATGCCGTCTGGCTGCTGGCAGCGGCCATTGAAGAGTCCGGTTCCACCAACCCAAAGGATATCGCGGCCAAACTCCGGACCTTTAAAGAGAGGCCAGGGGCGGCGGGCACTCATACCTTTACGGAAAACGGCGATGATGTGGGAAGCCTGGTGGTAAAAAAAGTTATTCGTAATGGCGAGTTCCAGTTTATTGATTAAGGTTGCGAGGGATATGAGACGAGATCTATTTCGCAAGGTGGCTCTGGATAAATTATCCTCACCAGAACAACTGGACCAACTTATTATAATTACCACACCCAGGGCGTGGTTTGCTCTTATCGCCATCGGCGGTCTTATTGTTACGGCCATTTTGTGGGGCATTTTCGGGAGTATCCCCACCAAGGTATACGGGCAGGGAATTGTAACAAAAAGTTATGGTGTGTATAACATCATTCATCCGTACACCGGGCGTATAACCGATATCAGGGTGTCGGTGGGAGATCCGGTGAAAAAGGGAGATGTGGTTGCCAGGATTGAGCAGCCCCAGCTTGTGGAACAGATTAACGATTTAAAAACCCAATTGGAGCATTTAAAAACCCTGGAGATAGAAGAAACTGATCCGGAACCTGATGATAAAAAAATGTTAAAGACGGAGTTGGCCCAACTTTACGAGCTTGCCAGGAGAATCAGGGAAGCGAGGGCTGCCCTGCCCTTTGAGGAAGCCAACTATAAAAATGCGATATCCGGCAAAGAACACGAAATAGAGGTAGCGAAGATCGCCCTGGAACAAGTCAGAGTTAACGAGGCCAATATGCAAGACTATGTTGACAGATTAACCAACCTTTATCAGAATGGTGCTGTTTCTGAACATGAATATACCAGTGCTAAAAAGGAATTGGAGCTGCTGCAATTGCAAACCCAAGCGGCCGAGCAAAACCTGGCCAAATTGACAGCAGGCGATTGGGAGGAAACCATTATCACCTATAAAGCAAGATTGCAGCAGGCCCAATTGCAACTGCAATTGTTGGAGGAACAGTTTAACACCACAAAGTCTGCTCTCATCTCAGATACGGAAGAGAAAATAAAAAAGTTGCAGTATGAATTGAACCTTGCCTCGGAAGTGGTCTCCCAGGTGGACGGACGGGTATTGGAGGTAAGGGTTGGCAAGGGTGAAATCATTCAACCGGGGGTGCCTTTATTTAGCCTGGAGCGCGAGGGCAGGACGATCACAACAGAAGTGGTCATGTACGTGCGGGCAGATGAAGGAAAACAGATTTTGCCGGGCATGGAAGCAATGATTTCGCCCAGCACTGTTAAAAAAGAAGAATACGGGTATATGCTGGGCAGGGTTGTTTCAGTGTCCGAATATCCTGCCACCACCCAGGGAATGATGCTTACCCTGGGTAATGAAGAACTGGTAAAGGCAATTGCCGCTCAGGGTGCTTCCCTTGAACTGCATATAGATTTAGTTGTTGACGATTCGACATACAGCGGTTTTAAGTGGTCTTCTCCCCAGGATCCGCCGGTGAAAATAAACAGTGGTACCCTTTGTTCCGGTTCGGTGAAAGTGAGGGAACAAAGACCGATTAGCCTGGTTATTCCCGAGTTGAAGAAAGCTCTCTCAGTAGATTGATTTTTACGCATACTTGATTCGGTGGGGGTGAATGCAGGTGGCACGGGTAAAGGTTCCCACCGTGCTGCAGATGGAGGCGGTGGAATGCGGGGCAGCTTCCCTGGCCATGATTTTAGCCTACTGGGGCAAGTATGTGCCACTGGAGGAGCTTCGCATCGCCTGTGGAGTATCCCGGGATGGCAGCAAGGCCAGCAATGTTGTAAAAGCGGCAAGAAGCTACGGCTTGATCGCGAAGGGTTACCGGAAAGAGCCGGCTGACCTAAAGGAGATGAGGCTTCCCGCTATTATCCACTGGAATTTTAATCACTTTCTGGTACTGGAAGGCTTTGGTAAAGGAAAGGTTTATCTCAATGATCCTGGCAGCGGCCCCAGGATTATTACGGAAGAAGATTTTGATCAATCCTTTACGGGAATAGTGCTGACCTTTGAACCGGGTCCGGATTTTGTAAAAAGCGGCGCTAAACCCAATATGCTATCGGCACTAAAAAAGCGGCTGGAGGGTTCGCATGCGGCCCTCATCTTTGTTATTTTGGTGGGGCTTTTACTGGTCGTTCCGGGTCTAGTTATTCCAGTATTTTCAAAAATATTTGTAGATGATATCTTGCTGGCAGGAAGGGAGAACTGGCTGATCCCCCTGCTGCTGGGTATGGGAGTCACGGCGCTTTTAAGAGGTATTCTGACCTGGATCCAGCAGTATTACCTGGCCAGGCTGGAAACCAAAATCGCCCTGCAAACCACAGCACAGTTTTACTGGCATATCCTGCGACTGCCGGTGATGTTCTTTACCCAGCGGTATGCCGGTGACATATGCTCCCGGGTACAGAGCAACGACAGAGTAGCCCAAATTCTTTCCGGACAGCTGGCCACCAACGCCCTGAACTGTATCATGGTCGTTTTCTATTTTATCCTGATGGTCTGGTATAACCTGTGGCTGGCCCTGGTAGGAGCAGTAGTTGCTGTGATTAACATCTTATATTTGAGGTATGTTTCACGAAAAAGGGTGGACCAAAACAGGAAACTTCTGCAGGATTTAGGTAAGCTGGACGGTGTTGGCATGGCGGGGCTGCAGTTAATTGAAACTCTCAAGGCAAACGGCTCGGAATCCGACTTTTTTGCCAAATGGTCGGGATACCAGGCCAAAGCATTGAATGCGGAGCAGGAGATAGGAGTTTCCACCCAGTTCTTAGCGGCCATCCCTTCCTTCCTGACCACCTTGACCAATACAGTGGTTTTGGTCTTAGGCGGTTTTCTAATCTTTAAGGGTGAAATGACCATCGGGATGCTGGTGGCTTTTCAAAGCCTGATGTCAAGTTTTCTGCAACCGGTTACCGGTCTGGTCAGCCTTGGCAGCCAGTTACAGGAAATGGAAGGTGATATGAACCGCATCGACGATGTATTAAAGTATCCCGTGGACGAGCAGGTCAAAGAGGATGTCCAGGGCGCTGATAGTAATAACTCCTTCAAAAAACTGGAAGGATTTGTGGAGTTGAAAGGTGTAACCTTTGGCTACAGTCCCCTGGAGCCTCCATTAATTGAGAATTTTAACTTAAAACTTGCGCCTGGCTCCCGGGTAGCCCTGGTGGGGGGATCGGGAAGCGGCAAATCTACGGTGGCAAAACTAATAGCCGGTATTTACAAACCCTGGTCCGGAGAAATCTTATTTGACGGTAAGCCCAGGGAAAGCATTCCCCGGGTTGTCATAAACAATTCTCTGGCCATGGTGGACCAGGATATTCAATTGTTTCAGGGATCTATCCGGGACAATATCACCCTGTGGGACCATACCATTTCCGAATTCGACCTGATCAGGGCGGCCAAGGATGCCTGCATCCATGATGATATTACCTCCCGGCCTGGCGGTTATGATCATAGGCTGGATGAAGGGGGGAGCAACTTTAGCGGTGGGCAGAGGCAGAGGCTGGAGATTGCCAGAGCCCTGGCGGGTAACCCCACCATCCTGATCCTGGATGAGGCAACCAGCGCCCTGGATCCCTTGACGGAAAAGGCAATTGATGAGCGCATTCGCCGGCGAGGCTGTACCTGCATTATTGTCGCCCACCGCTTGAGCACCATCCGGGACTGCGATGAGATTATAGTCATGGAACGGGGTAAGATTGTCGAGCGCGGAACCCACGAGGAATTAAAAAGTTTAAACGGTCATTACGTAAAACTGATTCAGGCTGGTTAAACAAGCAATAAGCCATCAGCTTTCGGCCTTGCACGATTAAACATGGAACTCTATTTTTATAACTGTTTTGTTTCAGGAATACAAAAGTCCGGTGAATATGATGAAGGTAATTGACTTTTTTCTAAAAGAGGGTAACCCGGTAATCGTGGAGGGAAACAGGCCTTTACTGCTGACTGAGCCCCATAGCCTTTGGCTGGTGGAAAGGGGTAAAGTGAATGTCTTTTGCGCTGCCATTAAAAGTGGCGGAGTTACCGGAGCAAGGGATTATTTGTTTGAAGTGGCAGCAGGGGGTATAATTTTCGGCCTTACCCTCCAAGCAGTGGAGGGAATGGAAGAAAAATATGGCCTTTTGGCCTCAGGCTTACCGGGTACCCGGCTCCTACAAGTAAAACGGGACCCTTTTCTGGCCTGGCTGAAACAGTCCGGGCAAGGGGATATGTTTATTCCCCTGCTGGAAAAGTGGCTAAAAGCCCTGGCCGAAGGGGCCGCTGCGGCGGAGGCGCCGCATGTCCAACTGCTTCCTGATGCAGGGGAACCCATCTTGGTGAAATATGCAGGAGAGCTTGGCCCACCGGTAACCCTGGAGTACTTTCACGGATTAGCCTTAAGGGCGGCCATCGTTCGCCGCCGGAACAGGGAGGAGACCGAAAGGTCCCGTTTTCAGGAGAGGGCCAGGCATGACCGGTTGTTTTTTGAGAACGCCATCAAAAATATAGCCTCGGTCACACAACCAGAACTGGCGGAGGACGTTCGCCAGATAGCTGTGGACGATCAGCTCCTGGCTGCCTGCACTCTGGTGGGCCGGGCTATGAATATAGAAATTGTCCCTTCGCCCCGGGCTGCCAGGGGTATTTCCAGCAAGGATCCACTGGACGATATTGCCAGGGCCTCCCAGATCCGGATCAGGCAAGTGGCCTTAAAAGGGGAGTGTTACAGACGGGACAACGGTCCCCTCCTGGGTTACCTGAAGGAGGGGAACCGGCCGGTGGCTTTACTACCCCTGTCCCCATCCAGTTATCAACTACACGACCCGGTTGAAAACACCAGGGTAAAGGTGGATTACCAGCTTGCCAGGAAGCTCAAGCCTTTCGCCATAGCCTTCTATCGTCCCTTTCCCAAAAAAGTGCTGAGGCTGCGTGATATTTTTATTTTCGGTAGGGAAAGTTGCTGGAAGCAGGACCTGTGGCTGGTTGCCTTAATGGGGGTAGCTGGCGGCCTGTTGAGTATGGTTATTCCCTATGCCACAGGCATTATATTCGACACCATTATTCCCGGAGGAGAAAAAGTCCAGCTTTTGCACGTCGCCTTTTTCCTGGCGGCCAGTGCCCTGGCCGGGTTCTTGTTTCAACTGACCCGCTCCCTGGCCTTGCTGCGGCTGGAGGGGAAAATGGAGGGGGCTATCCTGGCTGCTGTCTGGGACAGGTTATTGAGCCTGCCGGTGCCCTTTTTTAAGGACTATACTGCAGGGGAACTGGCCTATCGGGCCATGGGTCTGAGCTATATTCGCAGGATGCTGTCAGGCGTTATTGCAAATGATATTCTGTCCAGTTTTTTCTCCCTGTTTAATTTTGCCCTGTTGTTCTATTACAATGTCAAACTGGCCCTGGTTACAACCGCTATGGTACTGGTAGCTATGGCCATCATGGTGTTTCTTGGCTACCGCCAGCTGAGTTATGCGCGGATGGTGGTTGACATTGCCAACCGGATTTCCGGCTTGATGCTGCAGCTGCTGGCCGGAATCACCAAACTCAGGGTGGCCGGGGCTGAAAAGAGGGCCTTTTATTTAATAACCAGAGATTTCAGCGAGCAGAGGAGAACTGAATATAAAGGCAGAATGCTAGCCTGCCAGTTGGTCACTTTCCAGGCTGTTTTACCGGTGCTCGTCTCCATGGGGGTTTTTTATACTGCTGTAGCTTTGACCGGCAATGCTTTAGGTGCGGGTAAATTTGTGGCCTTTAACTCCGCCCTGACTAACTTTATAAACTCTATGATGGTGCTTTGCCAGTCCTTGCTCTCCGTTAATATGATCATCCCCCTCTATGAGAGGGCCAAGCCAATTCTTGAGACCCTGCCGGAATATGACGAGGCCAAAAGCGATGCCGGTGAATTGACCGGAGCCATAGAAGTCAGCCACGTATCCTTCCGTTACAAGGAGGACGGCCCCCTCGTCTTGGACGACGTTTCCATACAGGTTCGGGAAGGTGAATACATTGGTATCGTGGGTCCCTCGGGCAGTGGCAAATCCACGCTGCTGCGGATCCTGCTGGGTTTTGAAAAACCATGTGCGGGACAGGTTTTCTACAACGGTCAGGCTTTGGACAAACTGGATATTCGCTCCGTGCGCAGGCAGTTGGGAGTGGTGTTGCAAAACAGCCGGTTAATGTCCGGGGATATCTTTAGTAATATTGTGGGCGCCAATTACCATTTGACCATTGATGATGCCTGGGAAGCCGCCAGGCTGGCTGGTCTTGACCGTGATATTCAGGAAATGCCCATGGGTATGTATACGATGGTCAGTGAAGGGGGTACCAACCTGTCCGGAGGGCAAAGGCAGAGGCTTTTGATCGCCAGGGCCATTGTCAACAGGCCCAGAATAATATATTTTGATGAGGCCACCAGCGCCCTGGACAACCGCACCCAGGCCATTGTCAGCGAAAGCCTTGAGCAATTAAAGGCAACCCGGATCGTCATAGCCCACCGCCTCAGCACAGTTATAAACTGTGACAGGATACTGGTGATGGATAAGGGCAAAATTGTGGAGAGCGGTACCTATAATGAATTGATGGAAAAGAACGGAATCTTCGCAGAGCTGGCCAGGCGGCAGCTTGCCTAGGATGGTGTTGCTTGATTGATGCTGAACAGAACTACTTTTAATTATTTTTTGTAATAAAAGCTCGGTTGCAGCGTATTACCATATGTAAACCAAGTGTAGGAAGGAGGAGCAGCAAATGGACAAATACGGGAAATTATTTGAGTCTTTTACAGAAAACGAAATAAATCAAATAGCCCAGTTAAAACGTTTATTCGAGTGTATTAGTGGCGATAGGGATTTGCGGATGGCAGTAAGAAAAAAAAATAACTCCTGCTCAAATTGAAAGACTCAGAAAAATAGGTGTTACCTTTGACCTGCAGGATATAGCTTTCCTGTGGGATGCACCAAAAGAATTTAATGCCTACATTATTGCTATGATAAAAAATCGCGAAGAGCAGCTTGACGCTGGCATCCTGGAGGTTGTTGACCGTTACCCGCTCCTAAAATTGTGGGGAAAGTACATGCAAAGGGCATCTTCCTACTCGCATTTATTTAAGTGGGATAATTTCCCAGAACCACAGAATAAAAAATTTGCCGCCTGGAGAAAAAGGCGTATTGCAGCAGCACAGAGCGAGTTGGGTTATTTGGGTTACATGATAAGCTATCCCATCTTAGCCTTTGAACTAAGTGATGGTTGCAGTGTAGGCTGCTGGTTCTGCTCCTTTGCCACCAAAAAACTGAAGGGAATACTGGACTACAATACCAGCCGTGATTATTTCCGCCGCATTGTACAGCATTGCATTGATCTGTTTGGTAAAGAGCAGGCGGGCATGGCTCTGCCCTATTATCGCACCGAGCCCCATGACAACCCCAATTATATTGATTTTCTCAAGGATTTTGAAGAACTCACAGGGGCAGTTCTTTGCACGTCCACAGCCGTTGGCGACGATATTTCATGGGTTCGTCAGTTGCTGGACTATTATAAACGTGGTCCTTATCCCTGGCCCCGTTTGAGTGTGCTGTCAGTGGATATGATGAATAAAATTCATGACGCTTTTAGCCCTGGGGAACTTTTACATGCAGAACTACTGATGCAGATGAGGGAGAATCCGCGGCCAAAGGTTGCCGGCGGGCGTATCCTGAAGGAGATTGACGGTCTTAGAGGGAAGCAAGACATAACAGACAAGCGCAAACTTAGAGTGCCCCAGGGGACAATAGCGTGCACCAGCGGCTTTCACATAAATCTGGTAAATCGCAGCATACAGCTATTCAGTCCCTGCTATACCAGTAAAAAATGGCCTTATGGCTACAGGGTATTTGATGTATCCAGGTATAACGATGAAAATGATTTCCCACAAGTCATACAAGCAATGATGGAGCGCAGTATGCCCCTGTCTCCTCCGTTGGACAAGCCCTTGCGTTTTAGGGACGACATTGTATACCGTCCCACGGAGGATGGATTTGACCTATTGACTCCCAACCAGATCCATTACTTCAAGGGGAAGGAAAAATATGGCCCCCTGGGAGAGCTTATAGCCGCAGGAGATCGTACCTATGCACAGGTTTATGAACAACTGGTGAAGGAACACGGCATAAATCCAATAATAATAAAGACGGTGGTTCAAAGGCTTTTTGACGGCGGTTTCCTTGACGAAGTTTATTATTACAAGGGAGATGATAAATATGAGCATAGAGGAACTGAACAGGTTTCTGCAAATGGTTGCTACGAATGAGGAGTTAGCTGAAAAGATGAAAGAGATAGGTGAAAATGATGATGCCATAGTAGCCTACGGCAAAGAACTGGGCTATGATTTTGACAGGCAGGACATTGAGGAATTGAGGAAAAAGGTAATAGATCTCCATAAGGTAAGGATAAAAAAGAATCTGGAAAAAGCCGTCGCTGCAGCAGATAAGGAGCAGCGACCGGGTATGCGGAACCTGCATCGATTTGTGCAACTAGTTGGAGAAAATAAAGAAATAGCCGAAAAGGTGCAGGAAATCAGCTTTGACGACCCCAAAGCCATCATTGCCTATGCCAGGGACCTGGGGTTTGAGTTTGACGAGAAGGACCTGGAGGAATTTGGCGGCAATATGCTGGAGCGGTCCGATGAGTTAAGCGAGGAAGAACTGGAAATGGTGGCTGGCGGTTTTGTGGATTTGATGGCGCTTGTAGCTTTTTTGTCTATCGCAGCAGCAGGAGCAGCAGCGGTAGGAGTGACATTAGGAATTATAGCAGCTGCGAAAGGGTTATAACGCAAACGTCATCCGGATGAAGCCTTAAAAAAGATTATCTACCTGGCCACTGTTGAAGCATCAAGGAAGTGGACAGTACCGATCAGGGAGTGGAAAAGTTGTATCTCACAGTTTGCTATCCACTTCAGCGAGGCTGGAACCGGAACTAATGGCTGGTTAATGAGTTTACCGCTTTTGTTCTCCCAAGGATAGCAAAAAAATGATAGCGGGGCAGCCTCTGGACCACCCCTGCTATCCTCGGCAGAACCTTGCCAGGCGCTCGGGTTGCTCTCCAGCAGAGCACTATCCTCCCGGCAGATAAGAGCCATTTATAACTTAACCAATTTTTCAGTAAATGCCCATTTACACAAAATAATTTACACTCCCCAAAGGAAGGTACCGCTCTTTATCACGTTCTCCCATTAACAGCTCATCCAAAGCTTTGAGTACATTCTTCAAAACCTCAAGATACGTTTTCCCTAACTCTTGAAATAAATTTATCTCGAGTTCCCGGAAGGATATCTTTAATAAATCTCGTATTTGTACCATAGCGAGTGGTCATCTCCTTTCAGTTGGCTCGCTTACCAAACTAATTGGAGATCGATTCCCTCGTTCCTTCTTTTTTTACCTGTTTTTACTGCTCCCCATCCAGAAAACCCACATTAATTTTACTCATACATCGCATAGCTGATAACAAAATACTACGGTTAATCAGAAGATGGCTTGCAGCCCCGGTAGTGGAGCCGGGTAATCCCCGGCAGGGTAAAAAGAAAATATGTGGAACCCCTCAGGGCGGCGTTATTTCACCACTTCTGGCTAATTTTGCATTAAACAAACTGGATGTAGCCTGGTATAGGCCCGGAGGGCCTTTCGAGAAATACAATGCACGACTGGTGAAATATGCCGATGATTTTGTAATCATGGCTAGGTATATAGGCAATCCCATTAAGAACGAGGTTGAAAACATCATTTCCTCATTGGGTTTAACTCTAAATGAAAAGAAAACTAGTGTAATCAACCTCAAAGGCGGAGATGCCCTAAACTTTCTTGGTTACGATATCAGGCTCAGGAAGAATAGTTCCCACGTGCTTCTCAGACCTGCATCCAAGGCATGTTCCCGCCTAAGGGCGCGCGTCCGTGAAATTATCTCCCGTGAACGACTGTATCATGGCATTGATGGTATCATCGCCGAGATAAACCCTGTACTACGGGGTTGGAAACAATACTTCCGAATGGGTAACGTAAATCATATTTCTGGAAGCTGGATTACCTGATTTCGGCCTGTTTCTACCGGGTTTGTCGCAAACTAGTCAGCGGAAAAGCAAGACTTTCAAGCCAGGAGTCTTTATCACCCTTAAAAATTAGGGTTATACAGCTTGGCCGTCGACTAACCTGTGAATGCCTGACTTAAAGGTGTCGGATAGCCGTATGAGGGAAAACCTCAAGGACGGTTAGATGAGGGGCTCCTGGTTTGAATGATAACGGTGAAGCTAGTGAGGCACTCCCAGAGGAAACGGGGAGAAACTGATAGTCTGCACCTAAAATAATTCAGGCCAGGGCCTACTCTACTTAAACTCGTCTTCGAAGATATAATCTGTTTCGGCAAAAACCGCTGCCACGTCACCGAAATCATATTCTGTATGTTTAATAATTTTTTAATAACTATTCCTTTAGTTCAGTAGTCTCTTCACTCTAAATAGTTGTTTGATATAATGATTATACAAGCTAGTGTTATGAGTGATGGTAGTGGTGAACAGGCGGGTTTTTAGAGGGGTACGATAACAGGTATACAATACAGTAGATTGAATAAAACAGTTATTTAGTTTATTTCGGTTTATGGTATTCTGACAAAAGAATGCTTTATACTTTAAGATAATCGAAAATTCTTTGCGTTTTAGAAAGATGATAAGAATGAAAGGGATAAATTTAATGCAAAGAAAAAATATAGACAGGCTTGAGAACGAAAAAGATCTGGTCAGGCAAGCCTTATCGGACAAACAGCGTTTTGCGGCAATTTATGACCACTACTATCCGAGGATTTACAATTATATACGCCTTCGCGTAGACTGCAATGCTGTGGAAGACCTTGTAAGCCAGGTATTTGAAAAGGCTATCTCAAAGCTAGAGCATTATTCCCCACAAAAAGGAGAGTTTTCGGTCTGGTTGTTTACTATTGATGTTAATACGGTAAGAGATCATCTGCGGGCTCAAAAACGTTGTGTTATCAATTTTACAGCAACTATGAAAGAATTGGCAGAAGTACATGAACCGAATATAGAAGAAAAAATACTTCAGTATGAAACCAAGGATAAGTTGCTAGATGCATTAAAACGTTTAAGCATCCGGGAACAAAACATAATTGCCTTAAAATTTTGGTGGAACCTGACCAACCGTCGGATTGCGCAGATGATAGGTTTAGATGAAAATAATGTGGCGGTTATCCTGTTCCGGGCGCTGAAACGTCTTAGAAAAATACTGACTGATAAGCACTGCCTGTGAATCCTGATGACTTATATAAATTAGAGGTATACTCAAGATAACGAGCGAAAAGTATTATCCCGCCGTACCGCTCTTCCCGGGCGGTGTTTGCCTTAACCAGTGTGTTGTTTTTTTTGCCTATCATCCAGCTCAGGTCAGCAAACTGTTATACCCCTGCGGCCGGTGTCAGGGGCAGGTCCTGCCGGGAACCCACCATTCCGGCAAAGAAATGCGGTAACTGTAAAGGACTGATTTCGGCACCGGCAATAAAATCCACTTCCAATTAGTATCTCATCCAGCCTGCCACCCTAACAATTTTCTCCTGGTCTATACTCAAACGTTTAAAAAATAATGAAAGAATGTAATACTTTTATTGTTAAAACGTATTTAAGAATGGAAGTAAAACCAACAGAATTCAAATTACAGAGTAGGTCTGGCAGGTAACTCTTCTGGCATATCTTCAATTTAAGGGAGGTAAGTAATGATGAGTGAAAGACCTAAATTTATTTCATATTTCACGTGAGGTTGAAAAAAGAATCATCGAGAAAGCACGGGAAGATGCAGATTTTAAGAGGACCTTGCTGGAAAAACCGCATGAAGCCATTGCCCGGTTTGGGGTTCAAGTTCCTGAAGAAGTGGAAATAAAGGTTGTTGAAGAGTCGGCCAAGGTATTATACCTGGTCCTGCCGGAAAATCCTGATGAGTTAACTGACAAACAGTTGGATAAAGTTTCCGCCGCGAGCGGGTGCGGGTGTTTTGTTCGTGTTATTGCTGAGGATGACGTGCCCATCCCAACACCTTTGAAACCCTTATGATTATCATAATAGTGTTGGACCTATAAAAAGGAATGGAAGTTGGAAAGGGAATTACAAAACTATGGCGCATGTAACCGGTGTGTTGGGCAATATATTTGATTATTTTATACTGAGCTTTGATGTGGCGGCGGGTATTTTGCCCAAGGTAGGGATAGAGTGTTGCTTTCACAAAAAGAAACAACCAAATCGTGAAAAGCGTTGGAGGACGCTGGTAGAACACCTGGTTGGGTAAAGCATCTGTACGCCCGGTGAAGGCGAGGGTTTGCTTTCTTTTATCGCCCGGAAACAGCCCCGGTTTTTAAGGATGACGCGGGTGGCCCAACCCGGCTTCCCCGTCGTCCTCTATTAATGACCCGGGGATTGCACCACCTGAAGTTTATTATTGAGCCGGAAAAACCATTGTCCGTAAAGGCTTACCTGTGGGCCTTGGTTAAACCGCTGAGTTAAATTGCTTTCCCCTGGGTTAGAACGTTTAAAGGGGCTTAAAGACCTGCGAAAAAAAGGAGTAAAAACGATGAAACCTTCAAATTACAACTTTATCTGGGCCACTGACGACCCGGATAAGGTAATGGTCTTTAACAGCCTGACTACTTCACTGGTTGAGGTAGGTAAAAAATATGCAGACTTATTAAACGCTTCCCAGTTCGACTACGATGCCCTGTCTTTCGGTCAGAAGCAGTTTGTTGACGGCTTAAAGCAGGGAGGATTCGTCCTGGACGACGGAGTCGATGAACTGAAAATACTGAAGTATGCCTTCAACAGCTATAAATACGACCGTATGGGTTTGAGTTTAACCATTGCCCCCACCCTGGCCTGTAATTTTTTCTGTACCTATTGCTATGAACAGGTAGGGGAAACCCGGGCCAGACGGGAAGGACAGCATACTTATATGCCTGAGCATGTACAGCGCGAACTGCTCAAGTTCATTGAACGGGCAGCAAAAGTGGTAAGGGGTTTACATATCACCTGGTACGGCGGGGAGCCGTTGCTGGCTAAGGAGATTATTTTTGAATTATCAAAGAAGATAATAGCTATAACCGAGGAGAAGAAAATAGCCTATTCAGCAAGTATGATTACCAACGGTTACCTGCTCAGCGGAGAACCGGGCCTGGTGCAAAAGCTGAAAGACAGCCAGGTTAAATTTTTCCAGATCACCCTCGACGGGCCACCAGAGGTGCATAACCGCCGCAGGATGCTGCGGGGCAGTAAGGGTCCTACTTTCGACCGTATTTTAGAAGGGCTCAAACTTCTGGCGGCCAGTGAAATGAATGTAAGCCTGCGCATAAATGTAGACCGTTCCAACATGGACGACGCCTTAAAACTCTTGGATATACTAGAAGCCAACGATTTAAAAGACATCCCTATCCACCTGGGCCATGTTTACGCCGGTACGGTAGCCTGCAAATCCGTTAAAAACTCCTGTGCCACCAGAGAGGAATTTACATTATTGAACCAGACACTCCAAGAGATATTGAGGAAAAGAGGTTTTAAAGCTGGTCAGGAGCCATACTACCCACGGATTGCCCGTGCCTGCGGGGCAAACCGGACCAATAACTATGTAATCGACCCTGATGGAGACATGTACAAATGCTGGTCGGAGATCGGCGACAAGCTATCCCGCATTGGCAATATCACCGGTTTCAACCAACGCAGCAAAATTGAGCGGATGCGCGAAATCCGCTGGCTTACCTGGGAACCTTTTGAATATGAAGAGTGCCTCGCCTGTAAGATGCTGCCCATCTGCATGGGAGGCTGCAGCTACCAGGCCGTGTTTGTCAATAAAGACAGGGGGGACTGCCGGGAATGGAAGTACGGCCTGGAACATTATGTCCGGGCACGGTACCGCCGGGAGAAGGAGTTAAAATGTATTAAAGATATGGAAGTAAAACCAACAGGAGTCAAGTCATAAAGTGAATGTGAAAGGTACCCTTTCGGGGTTGTCCTTAATTTAAGGGAGGTAAGTAAAGATGAGTGAAAGACCTAAATTTATTTCACGTGAGGTTGAAGAAAGAATCATCGAGAAAGCACGGGAAGATGCAGATTTTAAGAGGACCTTGCTGGAAAAACCGCATGAAGCCATTGCCCGGTTTGGGGTTCAAGTTCCTGAAGAAGTGGAAATAAAGGTTGTTGAAGAGTCGGCCAAGGTATTATACCTGGTCCTGCCGGAAAATCCTGATGAGTTAACTGACAAACAGTTGGATGAAGTTTCCGCCGCGGGTTACTGCCTCAACAACGGGATAATAGAGATAGAGTGTAGTAGTGGTTATAGTGTTGCTAATATCCCATCAAGTGATCGACTTAAACGACTCTAATGATCTATCGTCAACTGACTCCACCAACCATCCTAATTGCAGGGCTTATGTTGGCCGGCATACCACAGCAGTAAGAATTTGTACCGGACACAAAAGACGGGACTGAAATCATTTCTTTCTTAAAATCCGCAGGTTGGAAAGGGGATTATAAACCTATGGCGCATGTAACTGGTGTGTTGGGCAATATATTTGATTATTTTATACTGAGCTTTGATGTAGCGGCGGGTATTTTGCCCAAGGTAGGGATAGAGTGTTGCTTTCACAAAAAGAAAC
>ERZ773359.3607-NODE-3607-length-17474-cov-54.274298_pt1 | contig 17474 bp, 13 predicted proteins | sample MGYA00374955_ERZ773359 | MGnify/ENA primary metagenome ERZ773359 (study PRJEB29098, sample SAMN04486028) | biogas fermenter metagenome | study: EMG produced TPA metagenomics assembly of the Biogas fermentation microbial communities from Germany - Plant 4 DNA1... | reverse complement strand
ATAAAAAAAGCAGAAAATCCTTTTACATAAAAGGATTTTCTGCTTTTACACAATAGCTGCAGTATGATGGAAACAATTAATTTGTATCCATTTTTTCATAATCTATATCCTCTTTTAATTTAGTTTCTTTAAAGACCATGGTTATGCGGGTACCGGCATTTACCCTACTTAGCACCTCAAAATAAGCTCCATGACGGTCAATAATCCATTTGGCTATTGACAAACCTAATCCTGAACCTCCAGTTCCCTTAGTTCTTGATTCATCAGAACGATAAAATCTATCAAACAAATTAGGTAAATTTTCAGGTTTTATACCTATCCCATTATCCTGCACTGTAATGCAAACTTCTCCATCTCTTTTGTGTACCTTCAAGGTAATTTTATTGCCATAGGGAGTAAATTTAATGCTATTGTCTATCAGTATTCTTATAGCCTGCTTTAAAAGCTGTTTATCGGCATTTATATATGCAGGCCTATTTAACTCTAATCCATATTCATGATTTCCATCTATTAGTTGAGTTTCTTTAACAATTTCTTCAACTATATCACAGGCATCAATTACTTCCTGCTGAAGTTGAATAGTTTCATTATCACTCCTAGCTAAAAACAAAAGCTTCTCTATTAGTTCCTTCATATTTTCAGATTCAGTTTTTATGGCACTAATAGCCTCATCCATTATCTTAGGATCCTTTTTCCCCCATCTATCGAGTAAGTTTACATAGCCTTGGATAATAGATATAGGAGTTCTAAGCTCATGAGAAGCATCTGAAACAAATCTTACCTGTGATTTGTAGGAATTGTTTATTCTATTTAGCATATGATTGATGGCGCTAGCCAACTCTTTTAGTTCTTCCTGTGAACTGTCAACAGTAATCTCTTTGCCTAATTTATCAGCATCTATATTACTTATTTTCCCGGCAAGATCCAGAATGTATTTATCACTGCTGCTTTTCATTTCTTTTTGAATATTCTTAGCAGTTTCTGTTAACTCATCTATAGGCTTTAAAGTCCTTTTTATCATTCTATGACCCTTTTTAATATTTCCTAAAAAAATAAAAATCTCATATATAACAATTATAATAAAAACATACATAAAAGTTCTTATACTTCTTCCAAGATAATACTCTACGATATAAATTGAGTCACCAATTGTGAATTCTATTGTATATTTTAGGAGATCTATTTTTTTTAATAAGCCTGTATTGGAATCATTATTTTCAATAACTAAATTTCTTATGGCACCTTCAATATCAACAGGGAGTCTTTTTTCTAAGCTTGATGGAAAAGATAAACCTCCCTTTGAATTTGATATTTTTGATATTTGAATATCATCATAATAATAGTACTTAAAGCTCTCAGGACGTCTTTCAATTTCCTTAACAAAACCTTCAGCTTTTCTTTCTCCATTCCATAGAACTAAAAAAGAGCTTAATAAGATTATGAGAATATTAAGCTTTAAAAAACTAAGGGATAATCTTCCCAACATTTTAAAGTTAAGCTTTAATACTAGAGAGGATCTAATTTTATCTGTTAGATTCTTGTTTAGATTCTTTTTATTCTTCATCTTTTATTACATACCCCACTCCACGAACTGTATAAATGAATTTTTCTTGAAAGGGTTCTTCTATTTTAGAACGAAGGTACCTTATATATACATCCACTGCATTAGTTCCACCTGAAAAATCATACCCCCATATATTTTGGAGGATGGTATCACGACTTAGTACTATGTTTTTATTTTTCATAAGATATTCTAATAAATCAAACTCTCTCTTTGTTAAATTAACAATATTACCTTTTACATAAACCTCTCTTTTCATAGGATCAAGTTCCAAATTTCTTACTGTCAACTTTTTAGAGTCAATACTTATATTATTTGCTGGCTTCTTCCTTAAGGCTACCCTAATCCGTGCTAAAAGCTCTTCTATGGCAAAGGGCTTGGTAATATAGTCATCAGCTCCTCCATCAAGACCAGTAACCTTATCTACTACTGCATCTCTGGCTGTTAAAAGTATTACTGGTACATCTGAAAACTGCCTAATCCTTCTCAAAACCTCAATACCGTTAATACCAGGTAACATTATGTCTAACAATATTAAATCAAAGGGCTGGGCTTTGAAAAGCTCTAGCCCATCCCTTCCATTATATGCTTTTTCTACTTCATAACCTTCATAAATTAGCTCTAGTTCCACAAAGCGAGCAATTTTTTCCTCATCTTCAATTATTAGAATTCTCTCCATTTGAATTATCACCTTTTACTTCTTTTTTAATATTTTCAGCTACTCCAGCCATGGAATCCATGGCGCGATTTATATCTTCTCTTTCCAGGTCTGGGCCACGGAATCTATATTTAAATCCAAAGAATAATCCTATAATCAATAATGGGAATACAACCCAGAAGGCAAAAATTGCAAGCAAAACTAATAATGTCACAGGTAAGGCTATAACCTTTTCACCATTTTTCAATACTTCAAAGTAATTTCTATTTCCTATATCTAAAATTTTCACTATAAAATTACCAATTTGTCTAAAAAGATCTCTAAGGCTTATGGAAATATTATCATCCTTGTATCCCTTTTTAGTTTCTGATTCTATAAATTTATTTTCTTCCCTTTCATCCTTTGTGCTGTAGTATCCTCCATCTTCAGGTGCTTTTATTTTATTTTGTTTTTCCAAATATATTATAGCTTCCAATATATCTCCATTTGCTTCTTCTAAAGCTTTTTTTGCTTCTTCGTAAGAAATATTTGCTCTTTTTCTTAATTCTTCAACCTGCTCTAAATTTATCATAATATTACCTCCTTGTTTTTTCTTTATAGTAACAAGGGAGGCTTTAAAAATAATTTAAAAAGTATTAAAAAATCATTAAAAAAATTATATATTTATATTTCTTCTCCACTTGCTATTTCATCTAACTGCTTATCTTTACCTTCTTTAGCTACAATTTCTACTAAATAATTTATAAAACCTTCCCTTAGTTCTCTATTTCTAAGAGCATATTCTACAGTTGCTTCTAAGAAACCTAATTTATTTCCTACATCATATCTTCTTCCTTCAAAACTGTAGGCATATATATCCTCATGTTTTGCTAATTCCTTCAATGCATCTGTTAGTTGGATTTCTCCATTTTTACCTGGTTTAGTATTTTTTAATATCTTAAATATCTCTGGACTAATTATATATCTACCTATTATAGCTATATTTGAAGGTGCATCCTTTATACTTGGTTTCTCTATTAAATCCTTGACTCTATATACCCTATTTCCAATAACATTTCCTGATACTATCCCATATTTATCTACTTCATTTTCAGGCACCTTTTGTACCCCTAATATTGTAGTCTTATATTGGTCATATACCTCTATCATCTGTTTTAAACAAGGTTTTTTTGAATACACTATATCATCTGGCAATAATACAGCAAAAGGTTCATTTCCAACAAATGATTTTGCACAATAAATAGCATGTCCTAACCCTAGTGGCTCTTTCTGTCTTATGTAATGTATATTTGCCATATCTGAAACATTTCTAATTTCATTGTATAAATCTATTTGCCCCTTTCTTTCCAGTTCCAATTCCAATTCTATAGACCTGTCAAAATGATTTTCAATAGAGCTTTTATTTCGTCCTGTAATTATAAGTATTTCTTCAACTCCTGACGCAACAGCTTCTTCTATAATGTATTGCAAAGCAGGCTTGTCTACAATTGGCAACATTTCTTTTGGCTGTGCCTTTGTAGCAGGAAGAAATCTTGTTCCCAAACCTGCTGCAGGAATAACTGCTTTTTTTACTCTCACATAAATTCCCCCTTTAAACTATTAGCCCTTTATAGCCTATTAAAACCAATGCCTTAATATACTTAAATTATATCATTGGAAAATATAAAACTCTACAATTATAATATTGTACCATTTTGTTATGTAACCTTGTGATTTTTCTTTAACATATTCCATATTATATTTTGCACATATTTCCCCAAATAAGCTTTTTCACCTTCTTCTAAATTATCTATATATATTGGTTCTCCGTATTCTATAACAACATCTGTACTTTTAATCCATGGAAATTGCTTTTCAAATATTCTATCTGCATTGTTTATAGAAACTGGAATTATAGGACATTTAGATTTTTTTGCCAGCTTAAAACTTCCTTCCTTAAAAGGGAGTATATCAAAATCCCCTTCAAAATTTCTCCTACCTTCTGGTGCAATAAATATGGAGTGGCCTTCATTAATCAGTTTTACCCCCTCTTTTATAACCTTAAGCCCCTTTCTTAAGCTACTTCTATCCAAGAATAAACATCTTAAAAAAATCATCCAAACATTTATAAAAGGAACTTTTTTTAAGCTATCCATAGCTATAAAACCAGCTAATGTAGGAGCAGTAGCATAACAAATTATTGGATCAAAATAGCTTCTATGATTAAATATGTACACCACTCCCCTGTCTTTAGGAACCCTATCCATACCGATGGCCTTTAATTTTGTTCCAGCTACCTTCAATACAACTCTGCATCCAGAGGATATTATGAATTGAGCAATTTTAGCCCTTAGCTTTTTGCTAAATAATCCAATAATAAACTCTATTACAAATAAAGGTATACTAATTATAAAAAAAATTAAAAATACAATAGACAATAATATAGTTCTCATTATTACCTCCAATAAACCAGCATAAATCCCTTAATATTATCATATCAAATTATTAATTTTTAAGTCATAAAAATACCTTCAGGTAAATTAATCTAATTTTAATTCATTAGATTGTCTACTTTGGAAGTATATCTTGATATAGATATAGTAAAAAGAAATATATTGATTTAATCTTATCGTAGAAATATAATGTATTTTGTTAATTAATCTGTTTTGGTAAATCCTTTTACAAGTACGGAATTACAGTTGTAGCTAGGATTAAGTGACTTTTTTATCAGTTATTGTATAATAATATGTATAGTATTATAAAAATTAAATCAGAAAGGTGTAATTATGAATAGTTTTAAAAAAACAATGATATTTCTATCTCTCATATTATTTTTTTCATCAGGAAATATATCTTATGCCGAAAACATAAAAACCATCCTTATAGTGACTGATGAATTAGATTTTACAAGTATTAAAAAACTAGACCTGGAATCTGAAATATCCTTAGGTCTTATGAACACTAGAACATCTAATGTATTTAACAGAAGTAGTGAATCCTATTTTATGACTATAGCCACAGGTAGAAGGGTGGAATTAGAAAAGGGATTGTATAAAGGACTTAAAAAAGATGAGAATGGTAATATTACCATAATTGGATATGATGATATTATAGAAATGCTTGATGAAAACTACAAAGACTTTTCTAAAAATATGGACTTTTTAGCAGATGTGCTAAAGAGTAAAAATATATCTATTGGTTATTTAGGAAATAGTGTATCTAGTCTAATTGCTGCAGACAAAAATGGAACTATATATAATGGTTACATAGGCATTGAATATGATGAAAAATGGCTAATAAAAAAGACATCTGATCTATTAAAAAAATCAGATGTGATAGTTGTATCCTATGATATAGCCGGCATGGATCATAGATTATCAATACTTAAAGATTACATTGAAGAATATTCAATGTACAATATAATACTATTTCCTAGCAAGGTAAGTGGTGATGTAAATGATATAAGAAATGGCACCCTAGTTCCCATACTTTATAACTGCCCAAATAATAGCTATGGCATGCTAACTAGCCACTCAACTAAAAGACAAGGCCTTGTAACAAATATGGATATATTTTCTGAACTAGCTAATATATACAAAATTGAAACAAATACTTCTACTGGGCATGAAATATATTCTGAAGCAAACAATTTTACAATAGAGGATTTAATTGAGGAAAATAAAAATAATTTAGAAGGAATACTTAACTTAATTGTAATTAAGTATATATTCCATGGAATTGTTGTTTTATTGCAGCTTTATATAATATATGACATTTATAAAAGGAAGAATAATTTTTATGTTAAATATAAAAAGTTAATAGACAAAATTATAATAATGATATTAATGTCCTTAGTATTAGGTATATTTAATCTAAACCGTAACATCATTCTTTATTGTCTGGTATTAATTAGCTCTACTATACTTGTATCATTTTTTATGGAAAAATTAAATTTAAAAATTTTCCCCTTAATTCCCATATTAACAAATATTGCAATATTATTTGCTATCTTTTTCTATCCAAATATGATATATAACTCCTTTTATGGGTTTAATAATCTAGTGTCAGGAGGAAGATTTTACGGCCTAAATAATGAAACCATGGGCATATTAATAGCAACAGGAATAATAACCTTCTTCTGGTTAAAAAGGAAAACAAATAATAAAATATTATCAACCCTAATTCTATGCCTATATTTTCCAGTAATTATTCTGGCGCTATCAGAAAGGTATGCAACGAATTTTGGGGGCTATTTAACTTCTATAGCAGCCTTTTTAATGCTATTTTATATGGTATTTTTTAAGGAAAAACTCAATAAAAAAAATATTATAGTTTTATGCAGTATTGGGTTTGGAATATTCATGCTAGGATTTATAATGAAAATTGGCAACAGCTCTGCAGGTCATGCTGAAAGTTTATACTCAAGAATTGTCACATTAGGAATATATGAATTAGTGGACATGGTCAGAAAAAAATTAAAACAACTATTTTTAATAGCCATATCACCTCCTTGGAGTATAATTATTCTAGCTCAACTGTATTTCTTCAAAAAATTCTTTGCCAGTGAAAGAGGGCTTATAGAAAAAGTAAAAATAAAGAAAGAGAATAAGTATAATGAAATATTAATAATAATCATAACTTCTATATTTGCTTTCTTATTAAACGATACAGGGGCTATCGCATTTGTGTACATAAATACTTACACAATAGCAATGCTAATACATTTGTATTATATAAATAGAGTTAGCCTTCAGTAATTACTTTTAGTATAAGTCTGCCTTTAATAAAATAAGGGCGCCCCTGGTCCAAGAGGTAATCCTAATAGATACCATATAATAAATAAGCCTATCCATCCAATTAGGAAGAAAATTGAATATGGCAGCATTGTGGAAATAACACTTCCAATACCAGCATCTTTATCATACCTTTGAAAAAAGGCAACTGTAAGCACAAAGAAAGGCATTAATGGTGCTATAATATTTGTACATGAATCACCAATTCTATATGCAACCTGGGTCAACTCTGGTGACAAACCTAGTCGCATAAACATGGGTACAAATATTGGTGCCATTATTGCCCATTTTGCAGAGTCTACTGCAATAAATATATTGATAAAAGCTGTTAAAAGTATAAAGCTTATTACTATAGGCAGACCTACGAAACCAACGGACTCTAAAAAGTTTGCCCCAGATACAGATATAATAGTTCCTAAATTGGATTTGTTAAAATGAGCAGTAAACTGTGCTGCAAAGAATATTAATACCAAGAAGCTAGCTAGGCCTGATATAGATTTATTCATTAAAGCTATAACATCCTTGTCACTTTTAATAACTCTTGCCCCTATTCCGTAGAATAAACCAGGTATTAAAAAGAGAAGCATCATTATTATAATTATTCCACCCATAAATGGAGAATTAAGAATACTTCCTGTTTCAGGATTTCTTAAAAGTCCATTTTCAGGTAATATTAAAGCTAGGATTAAGATTACATATATTAATGCTGCAATTCCTGCAAAACGCATACCCCTCTTTTCATCTACTGTAATATCTTCTACAGTTTCCATACTAGTAAAATCAAAGGCCTTAAGCCTTGGCTCAACAATTTTTTCGGTTACAAAGGTCCCAACAATGGTTAAAAGAAAAGTTGAAACAAACATAAAGTACCAATTTGAAACTGGTAAAACTTCATAACTTGGATCTATCATCTGTGCTGCCTGGGTAGATATGCCTGCAAATAATGGATCATTGCTACCAATTAAAAGATTTGCACTCCACCCACCAGATACTCCAGCAAAAGCAGCAGCAAGGCCTGCAATGGGATGTCTTTTAAAGGCCATAAATACAATTGCTCCCAATGGTACTAAAACAACATAACCTGTTGAAGATGCAATATTAGACATAATACCTAAAAATACTACTACGGCTGTAACGGCCTTCTTTGGAGTAACAGCAACTATTTTCCTCATCAAAGCTTCCATAAAACCAGTTCCTTCTGCCACTCCAACACCTAATATAATAGTAAATACTGTTCCTAATGGAAAGAAACTTGTAAAATTGTTTACTACATTTGTAACCATATAACGAATTCCATCTGGAGAAAGTAAATTTACAGCTTCCACAGTAATTTCCTCTATTTTTCCTGTTTCTGCATTGTAGCCCTCATATGTAACAGAAACACCAGCTTTAGCTAAAAAGTAAGATGCAATAATTGTAATTAGACTTAAAATTAGAAATAATGTTGCTGGATCCGGTAATTTGTTGCCGATGTATTCAATCTTATTTAGTGTACTAATTATAATTCCCTGATCTGTATTTTGCCCCTTATCCCTTCTATTGTGCATTCTGTTCCCTCCTGTATGTTAAATAATTTAATTTATATGAACAGTATATACCCCTGAATTAAATAATATTACCATGTTTATGGCTTATTATAATCTAACAAAATATAAACTCTTTCCTTTATAGGGTATAAGTGAAAACCACTAAGTCTGCTTTTTAATTATATTTATAAATTTCCATATAATTAAATTTCCCAAAAATGGTGCCCAGTAACATCAAATTATAATTTAAAGTAAAAAATAAAAAGCTCTAATAAGATATGAGCTTTTATTACTTAAAATACTTTCTATAAATATATGTCCTTAACCCAAGTAATCTTCTTATACGCTTTTCCATGGTCTTTTTATACTCTTCCACAATTTTTACATCTTCATCTGAAGTAGGATAATTACTATATTTATTCTTCACAAATATTTCTGTTATATCTTTGATTCCTTTACTGTCTATTGATGAAAAATTGTAGATAATTCTATCTGCAAACTCAAAATGGGTTTCTCCTTTTTTTCTGATTATTCCTCTTAACTCAATTAGCTTTATTATCTCATTATATAGATAAATTAATTTCTCCTTATTAGGCATTCTAGATATTTTTATATCCTTATATATATTTTTAATAAATCTAATTATAAATTTCATAGACATGCCTAAAAGTATAAGGATTAGTACTGTTATAACTAAATATTTGCCTTCTACCCTTTTATTTAAGCTTTGCACTGCCGGGAAACTATCGTTTTCTATTTCTGGTGTAGGCATTAGAATACTATTTAAAGCATTACCTTTATCTGCATCAGCCTTTATGTCCCTTTGACTTTCACTAGCTTCTTCCAATTCAGCTACATCTAATTCTGATGGCAACGGGTAAGCTGGTGTAGGTTCAAATGTCATCCAGCCTATAGGCTCTATGTAAGCTTCTACCCAACTATGGGCATTATTATTTCTAACTATATAAATCCCTTCTTCCCTGGCTTCATGAGCCAAATATCCTTCCACATATCTTGTAGGTATTCCCTCAAGGCGAAGCATTATAGCCATAGCTGTTGCAAAATAAGTACAGTATCCTTCTTGGCCATGGAATAGAAAGTAATCCACAAAGTCATATCCTTCTGGCACAGCATTAACTTCCAAAGTATATCTATAGTTTTCCCTTAAATATTTCTCTATGGCCTTAGCCTTTTCATAATCTGTATTTACTTTTTCTGTAATTTCTTTTACTAACTCCTTTGTAGAATCGGTTATTGAATCTGGTAGCTGTAAATATATGGATATATTTTCTAAGTCATGCCTTTTATTGTTTATTCCAAGAGCAATTAATTCATCATATTCAAAGGGCTCTAATACAGTCACAGTATATCTGTCTCCAACATCTATATTTCCAGAGAAATATAATATATCATCTTGGTTTTTAACAAGCTTGTACATGCTTTCAAAATTCACCATACTAGGCTTATAGGGACTAAATATTGTATTTGTTAGAGTTCTATTTATTATTAAATAACTAGTTTCTCTATAATATTTATTTCTTTCTTCCTTAGTTAATCCACTAAAATCCTCTCTTAACTCATAATTTACCTCTTTATTTTTTTCTGTTAACCAATGGGTACCTGTATAGGTATGTCTTATATTACCCCGTAGGTAAATAGGGCCTTTCCCATAAACATTCATAACTGCTTCATCATTTAGAATTATTGGACCACCAAGCTTTGTAGGCTTATCAGGATACCCTATTATTCTAGTAATAGAAGTTGAAGTTTCAACACCTGCTTTTTTTACAGAACTGGTAGAACGAAAATCTTCAAGAAATGGAAATACTTCATTAGCTGTTTCTTTAAGCCATTGCCAATGTATATATCTATTACTTTTTGGTAAAGAAATAGCCAAAACTACTATAACTAAACTATAGGTTAAAATAATCCTAATCTTTGCCCCATAAGTATAATTAAATTTATCACTGATTTTTTTGTTCCCATACTCCTTTATTTTTGAATAATTTCTTAAACCCAATAAGATTAAAAATAAAAACAAAAATAGTCCCATCATAATGTAGGCCTCATCATAATATATATACCAATAATACATTATACCTGCTATATATACAGGTAGCAGTATAAAGGGATTTTTAGATTTAAATATAACATACCAGGTAAAAATGCTTAATATAGCAATTATAATGCCCCAAAATATTAATATGTTTTCAGATTCAACAGCTTCCATTTCCTTTATATGATAATAAATATTTTCAAACAAAGAAAACATACGTCTAAGGAATATGACAATAAAGTCGTTTATAAAGTAATTTACAATTATAAGTCCTGTAAGTATTGTTATCATTAAAATATATAAAATTATTGGATAGGTTAGGAGTAGCTTAACTATTATGGTAATTGCATAAACCATCAGGATTTTTAATGGAAGTATTAGATCAACTTTTATTGGCAAAGCACATAAATAAGAAAGAGTAAGGACCATGTGTGAATAGATTAAATTATATAATGAATTCTCTAGCTTTTTCCTTTTTCTATCCATTGCTAAGCCTCCAAAGCTGCCTTTATATTAGTCTCATAGTCTAATATATAGATTGGGATTGCTTCCCTGCTTAAGCCTTTTTCTACTGTTGCATCTATTAAACCAATACTACTTTCATTATAAGTAACAACTATAAATAAAGGATTTAAATTTTTGGATTTTAACAACAATCCTTGTGCACCTGTAGATTTATCAAGATTTGGAGTTATAATAACTACTGTAGAACCTTTTCTAATAATATTCATTCTTTTTTTCATAAAAGTTTCAAAATTAAATGTTCCATTACTTTCAAATTTAGCTAAAGCCTCCAAAAAAGGCTTAAGGTCCGATTTTTTGCTGCCATTTATCTCTATTGTCTTTTCCCCATCTTGGGCTTGGAAAGTTACAGGTATGTTGTGTTCCAAATAATAATTTATTACACTAATACTAATGTCTACTATTTTATCCTCCAGGCGACGATTTAAATCTTTTTTATATAATTCATAGTAGTTATCCACAAATACTATTACATTTGTATCTGCAGAATTATCAAATTCTTTTATTATAAGCTCATCAAGCTTTGCTGACAACTTCCAGTGGATAGCTTTAACTGAGTCCCCTTCCCTAAATTCCCTTAAAGAAGATATCCTTGATTTATCTTCAAAGGCCTTATTGTCAATAATCATATCTCCGATCTGTTCTATGGAGGTTATTTTAAAGGAATTAAGCTCTGTTGGTATAGGATAAACTAATAGGGAAGTTTTAGAAGTCACCTTTTTCTTTATAGTAAAAAATCCAAAAATATCTTTAATAATTACATGTATTTCTCCCAAGGGATAATATCCACGCCTTTTTAATATTAGTTCTTCATTATAGGTGAAATAATCTCTAGAATTTAATGTAGTCACTATTTTAGGAATTGCTTCCCCTGTTAATTCCTTTGAAATATTATTTTCTATTTCTATATATGGTATAGTGAATTTGCTTAAATTTCTCACTGTATAGCTAATTACTAGCTTATCCCCTACATATATAGATTTACTAGGAATATTAACAGAACCTGTAATGTTTTTATAAATTATAAAAGTATGGATTAAGGGTATTAAAAATGAAAAAATATAGGCATAAAATAAGAAATAAAACATTTTTCCACCAATAAATAGGACAGATATTAATAAAATTATGAATAACATAAACACTATATTTTTTCTCATATCATATCACCGGTATAAAAACCTGATTTATTAGCTTACTTAATACTTCTTCAATGGACTTACCTTCAACTCTTGAACTTGGAGATAAAACTAACCTGTGGCTTAACACTGGAATAACAATTCCTTTCACATCATCAGGAATTACATAATTTCTTCCTGATAAATATGCTTTTGCCTTTGAGGCTTTTAACAAGTCTATAGAAGCTCTAGGGCTGGCCCCTAACTGCAATTCATTGGAATTTCTAGTTGCATTTACAATATTAATAATATATTCCAGAATGGAATCCTTAGCTATAACATTTTCTACTTCTTCCTGCATATTTAAAATATCCTGCTTATTTGCTACAGGTTCCAGGCTGTTTAAACTTTTTATAGATTGGTACCTTTTTAGTATTTCCATTTCATAGGATTTGTCTGGATATCCAATGGATAAACGCATTAAAAAACGGTCTAATTGGGCTTCAGGTAATGGAAATGTCCCTTGGTATTCTATTGGATTTTGGGTTGCTAGTACTATGAATGGCTTGTCCAGTATATAATCTCCTACTTCAGTTGACACCTCTCCTTCTTCCATAGCTTGTAAAAGACTAGATTGGGTTTTTGGAGAAGTTCTATTTATTTCATCTGCAAGGAATATTTGATTGAATATAGGTCCCTTTTTAAAGGAAAAGGTTTCTGTCTCCTTATCGTAAATATTTACCCCTAAAATATCAGAAGGCATTAAATCAGGTGTAAATTGAACCCTTTTAAAGGATAGGTCCATACTTCTAGCAAGGGCTTTTGCTAAAGTTGTCTTTCCTACCCCCGGTATATCTTCTATTAATATATGCCCTTTAGCTAAGACTGCTATCAGTACTTTTTCTATAACATCATCTTTGCCTATAATAACCTTCTTAATATTTTCCATAATATTTAAGGCTTTACTGTTATCCATATTTTTCCCCCTTTGTTGCCAATTTCCCTATTAGATTGGAAATATTTGATTGTTATTTGTAATTATAGCACATTTATACCTGCAAATTAAACAAAATAAAAAGCACCTGTAATTAAAAGCTACAGGTGCTTTTTATTTTGTATTAATCATATAATCCATAATGCTCTTTAATTATGTCATACAATCCTACTTTTTTAAGGGCACTAACTGGCGCCAAGAAAGTAACAGTTACAGTTCCAGGAGCCCTGCCTATTTCTATGGAACCATTTATTGTTGCCCTATTCATAACTTCAGGAACAGATAAACCTAGTACGTCAGCAGCTCTTTGAAGTCCATTATCTATTGCCTCGTTTAAATTAACACCTGTTCCTATGAAAGAAATAGGTGCAGTTTTTTCTAATTCCTCAATTCCCCATTTTTTCCCTATTTCTTTAGCTATTTTATACTCTTCTTCAGTTATGGGTTTTGCTAAATAGGGCAGGTCCTCTTCAACAGGGATAAGAATTGGTCCATCTATGTTTAGATTTTTTAATACCTTAACTTTCAAAGTAACTATTGCAGCTATATCTGTTGTATGGCCAGCTATTTCTCCATCTCCTTGCATTGCATGGGCATCTCCTACATATACCCCTCCACCTTTAACTTTAACAGGGGCTATCAATATGGCTCCTTCTCTGACTCTATTAATATCCATATGCCCGTCAGTTTTATGCTTTTTAAGTTCTTCTTCTGTAAGTGCATAATCATGGGGGGCTCCTATTAAGAAGGAACCAAAGTCTCCTGCATTATGTGAATCAGGCATAGCTATTGAAGGTGTAGTTCCAAGCTGACCTAGAAAAGGTCTAAGCCTTGATACATTCCCTACTATATCATATGGAGCAAAATTTACTATTGGATTTTGAATTGAATTATCTGGTATACACATATTCTCCCTTGCATTTTCTGCAGCAGCATAGGCTCCTTCCTTGTTTAATGTTATTCCCACCTTTTTATTTTCATCAAAAACCATAGTATACCCATTAGTAAATTTAAAAGGTGATATATCTTCATTACAGCTCTGACATCTAACAGACTCATATCCTATTCCCTCCAGCTTAGTTACAGGATTTACTGTACCACAGTTAGGACATTTGGCAGCAACAAAAGGGTCTCCATTATAGTTCTTCTCTATAGTCATATCATTTCCTGAAGCTACGACTATAGATGTTGGCCTAATAGATTCTATATATATGGCAATTGCGTCTCCCACTTCTGCCCCTTCAACAAAGACTGGCACTGTTACCTCATGGCCTCCTTTTAACTCTGGAGTTATCATAGGACCCCAGCAACCTGGCGCGGTGTTAGCTACAATGGTTCCACCATCCTTTACAGGTCCTAACATTTCCTTATTTGGATCAAGTATACCATCGGTAAATTCATTAACAAAAACTGTTTGCTTAGCCAAGATTATTCCCCCTTTAATTTACTTACCTTCCAATTACCTATCTTACTAATACTATTTATATACTTAAACAATACCCAATATTTATATTTAAAACTTAATTTTTAGTTTTGTAGGTAAAAAATAAAAAAGGCATCCTATTTGGACGCCTTTATTTCCTCGTATCCAAGGAGGAAAAAATTAATGAGTTCTTGTATGAATATGAAAAAAGTCACTCTATTGTATGTCAAACAAAACAAAAAAACTCTTGTAACCTAGCAAGTGCAATGGTTTTCTATTGGTGCAACTAGAGCGTATTAGTACAAAACTACAATTAGTAAGTCAATGTGTTGTGAACCACTTAAAAGGCAAGGTTCTTGTCCTGCCTTTCTATACTATGCTAACTTATAGATGTTAAATGAACGAACATGCTTTAGTCCTCTATATTAGCCTTAATGCTCTAAGGCTATTCTCCTTCCTTTCAATATATCCTTTTTCTTCTAGCTTTTTTAAATACCTATATATACTGTAGCCATAGATGTATAGCCTAAAATATTTCCCAACTCTCTTATATAAGGACTAAACCCATTTTAATCTATGTACTGCATTATTACATTTTATACTTTAGCTTCCCTCCAAATTCCAATGAAAAACTACTTGTACTTTCATCTTAAATTTATATCAACTTCCCCTCCACTTTTTAAAAATATTTATTAGCTATTTACTTGTTATTTCTGTATTATTTCACAAAATCCTTTAATTAACTTTTGATAAAATTCGACTTTAATGCAATATAAAAAAGCCCTGGATTATTCCAAGGCTTTTTATCCAAATCCACATAGGTAGGTTAATAATCAGAAATTGAGCTTTGGCGCGAATTGGCAGAACTATAGTCTCAATTCCTCATTGGAAAATCTTCCCTTTTTTTGTTTCCTTTTAAGTTTTAACAATTCTTCTAGGTCTTCCTCTGTAATCTTATCCAATTTTCTTCACCAACCTTTGCAGCACTACTGCTAATTCTTCTCTTGTTACAGGATCCTTTGGCCTAGTACCATCTAAATATCCTTCTTTTTTTGCCCAATCCCATGCTTCTTTTGCCCAATTAGATGGTTTATCCTTATCCACTTCCTTTTCCTCCTTTAACTTATATAATTCAGTTTGAACCATATTCAAAAATCTTTGCCATCCCAGATCTAGTGTCCTATGGGGACAATATTTCCCCGAAAAATCTTGATGTTTCTTTACTCTATCAACTCCCCAGTTTTTTTCATCTAACTTATACGCTATAAACTTTGCAGCTAACTTTTCAGCTTCCTCAAACCTTTTGCCACCTGATTTTGAATAGCATATTTCAATACCTATACCTTTTCTATTTCCTGGACCATTGCCATCTCCTGCATGCCAGGCATTGCGATTTTCTAAAATACCTTGCACTATTTCCTTATCGTCTATAGCATAATGAAAAGATATTTGATCATTGTTTCTAATCATGTAAGCTATCTCATCTCTAGCACTTGCATCATTAGCGGTATTGTGTACTACGATGAATTCTGGATCCATAGTATATGGACATTTTATTTTGTATTTAGATGGGGATACTAAGTTTTGGATAACTTTCATTGTTTCACCCCTTTAAATAATTCAGAAATAAGAAAATAATACTTATTACTACAATGATGTATCCGATGTAGTCTATTCTGCTGCTTAATTGTGTGTTAACCTTTTCTTAGATTTTATTAATTTTTTCTGTTACTTCATTAATATTTTCTCTTAGTTCATTATAATTTCTGATAAGAGTTTTGGTTTCTCTCATTTCTAATCTTAGTTCTGTTACTTCTTGTTTAAAACACTTAAGCATTTCATATAAATCCTTGTTTGCATACCATTGTTTTTGATTCTCCATTCTGCAGCTCCAAAGACAAAATAAAAAGAACCTGCTTTAAGCAAGTTCCTTATATCAATAATTATTTAGTATACTATTTCTCATTTTTAAATCTTCCAAACATTCTTTAACAGGATAGTAATCTTTTAATGAATCTTTATAACTATCCCATGTATTTTTAAATTTATATAAATAAAATATAATTATAAATACAATTACTCATTCATTATCTGTCAAATTGAAATCAAAAGATGATATTTCTTTAATTCTAAATAGAAAAATGATAATCAAATAGTATTTAAAACTCTAGATTTAGCTATAGAAGCAAATCCAGGAGTCAAGCCAATGATTCATAACAAAAAACCCTTGCAACCTATTAATTGCAAGGGTTTTTTCTTGGTGTACCTAGAGGGACTCGAACCCCCAACCTCTTGATTCGTAGTCAAGCACTCTATCCAGTTGAGCTATAGGTACAGATAAATTTATGGTGGAGGCGACACCCGGATTCGAACCGGGGATAAAGGTTTTGCAGACCTCTGCCTTACCACTTGGCTATGTCGCCTTAATTGGTGCACCTAGGAGGATTCGAACCCCCGACACACGGATTAGAAGTCCGTTGCTCTATCCAACTGAGCTATAGGTGCAAATAAAGTGGAGCGGGTGAAGGGAATCGAACCCTCGCAACCAGCTTGGAAGGCTGGGGCTCTACCACTGAGCTACACCCGCATTAAATTTTATATTTATTTTATTGTGAAAAATTTTGCCACCAAAGGTGGCATTTAATGGAGCGGAAGACGGGATTCGAACCCGCGGCCCTCGCCTTGGCAAGGCGATGCTCTACCACTGAGCCACTTCCGCAAAATTAATTGATAAAAACTAATATATAATGCTTATCCAATTGGTGGAGGAGACTGGATTCGAACCAGTGAAGGCTAAGCCAACGGATTTACAGTCCGTCCCCTTTGGCCAACTCGGGAACTCCTCCA
>ERZ773359.3605-NODE-3605-length-17478-cov-403.384262_pt1 | contig 17478 bp, 16 predicted proteins | sample MGYA00374955_ERZ773359 | MGnify/ENA primary metagenome ERZ773359 (study PRJEB29098, sample SAMN04486028) | biogas fermenter metagenome | study: EMG produced TPA metagenomics assembly of the Biogas fermentation microbial communities from Germany - Plant 4 DNA1... | reverse complement strand
TAGACGCATATGCCGCTCACTTGATGGGCTTTGATATTGAAGAGGTTCCGTATATTTCTATTGCTGAGGCTATCGGTGTAGGCAGCGCTGACCTGGAAAGTGCACATATCATTGAGTTGAATAAGGCTACCGCAACAACAAAACTAACACCTTCAAGACGGGCCCAGCAGCTGGCAAGGCATATTGTTGAAGACGCAGCCTGCTCAGCATGCTACGGAAGCCTTATCTATGCACTTGAAAGACTGAGCGAAAAAGGCCTTTTAAATAGGCTGGAAGAGAAACTATACATCGGCCAGAACTTCAAAAACCAACAGCATGATGGAATCGGCATCGGTACATGTGCTTCAGGATTTGATAAGCATGTTAAGGGCTGCCCGCCGAAGGCCAGAGATATTGTAGAATGCCTCGAAAGTCTAATATGAACCTGGGCAACCTTGCGCGAAAAGAGCTAAACATGGGATGAACCCACGAGTTCATCCTTTTCATTTAACAACAGGAGTTTCTAGACATTAATCTTATCGCCAGGCAGCTTCTAAGCAGATAATAGTGTCAGGGAATCCGGTTTTTTCTGCTCTATTACTTGGTTCTTTTCAGCTATAATCCGATCCACCAAAAATCTCGCAACGACTCCTCCGCAGTTGGACTTCCAAAGCGAAACGCTTAATCCTACAGATCCATAGTGCAGATCTCCCCCTCAGAAAGGTTACGCCGTTTAAGAAATGATGAGACTTCTGCCAATAAGAGCTTTCTTGTAAGGTTACATTTATTATCCAACGAGTCCTTTATCTGCGGACTCTCTGTGCAGCATCGTCGAGACAAACATCCACCTCCACAGTTGTACTGTGAAAAACAGTCTTTGCATTCCTCTCCCATCATCCGAGCATAACGCCAAAGCTGCCTCACCCGCTCCATGTCGATAATCACTTCGTTTTCTACTGAACCTATCAAGAAAAGCTGTGATTCATCTTGGTTTTCAGCAAATATTTCGTAACAAGTGCTTATCAAACCATTCGGGGTTACCACAAAATTCCGGGTGTAAGCTCCACAATGATAAACGCTACGTCTGTTATACATAACACCAGAGTAATGCACTTTAATAGACATGCCTTCGCTAATTCCCTTGGCTCTTAGGTAGTTTAGAACGAATCTATCTGCGTCAACGTCTGTGATCCTATTTTGATTACAACGACCACAGAAAGAGACGGGCTGGAAATTGATATGCTTTACTCCTTTGTCAGCGAGGAACTCTGTCCATTGTGGCATCACGTCTACGTTTTTCTCAGTAACGGTTGTTTGAACTGAGACAGGTACTCCCGCCTCAACCAACGAATTTAGTGTGGCTAATACTGTCTCAAACGAGTTCAGTACAGCATGCGGCCGCTGCGAGTTCTGTACTTCTGCAAATCCATCGAAAGATAAACTCACGGAGGTCATGTTTTTGCCTAACCAAGCGCGTTGGGCATCCGTCAAGATGCCGTTCGTGGCTAAGGTGAGTTCAAGGCGTATATTATTCTTAGAGCATAAATCAGCTGCATGTTCAGCAATGCCCACTAGAACATCCCAGTTCAAAGTCGGTTCTCCGACACCATGAAATCGAACAGCCATCCTATCACATCTAGTCTTGAAACAGTTCTGGACAAGATACTCCAAAGCTTTTTTCCCTTTTTCAAGTGACAAGTTGTATCGGAAAGGATTCGCCGCATAGCAATAGATGCACTCTAAGTTGCAAACCGATGTCAACAGGAACGTCCCGCGAGTCGGTGAATAATCGTTCGGAGACGAAATGTCATCCGGGAATTCATCGAGAATACCGTTATAAACTAAGTATTCTAATGATTGCCATCTCCACTCGGTGAATCTCTTCCCTTCTAACTGAGAAGGAATTGAATACACCTTGTTATTGCTGAAGTTTACAAGGTATTCATTGCTGTTCAAAGATAGAATATATGTATCGTGGTACCTTGGAATCAGTCTAATGATCATAACCGCAACAGGCATCTGGATGACCCTCAGGTGGTGGATAGTCATCACAGTCGTATTCATCATAGATACGCGGGTCATAATATTCGGGGCAATCATAATAACTATCACTATAACTACGCTGGCTTTAACTACGCTTGTAGACCGTTGATCCTGCAGATGATCCCCTTCTAGTGGTTAAGATATTAACACCGCGATAATATGGTTCGCCCCCAGTTACTTCGGATACAACACAGTCGAACTCAACGCCTGAGTCCATTAAGGGCGCTAGTTTAGCTGCTAACTCTTTCTTAATATAGCCTATACTAGAGCCAGACCTGTAGACTGCAATGGCCCACTTGTCATGTTTGTTATGAGGTTCTCGCACTAAGTCAAGTCTTTGGCCGGCACGCAAGGTCTTAATCACTTCTTGCCGATTGTCGAATGAGACTCCAACTACTTTGGAGTGTATTCTGTCACCCACATAGTCCTTGGAATACGTGTTTGACTCTTGCTTAGAAACGGAACCAGTGTATCGACTACTTCCTTGTTTGGAGTATTGGCTTGAGCTGCTCGCGTCGTACATATGACCAATAGCTGCACCAATAGCAGCTCCCCAAAACCCTCCAAGCACTGCCCCAACGAAGCCACCGATCATCTTTCCCGTATGTGACATGGCTCAGACCCCCGCCCCTAACAGTATATTGCTGATCAATTTCTTACTCTTGTTGTAAATTCCTTCCCGATTTGGTCTATTTGGGTAATTTGACGCCAATTCTTGATACTATGCTAGCCCACCTGAGTGTGATCTCTATACAGTACCGTGTTGCTATCGAACTGTGGCGAATGGAAGAGACACTATATGCCTTGTAGAATTTGCTAATAATGGTTGCTATGTCTAGATTCTAAGCAAAACAGCTTCACTGAACGCCACTGGAGAAGTCCAGCGAAAATAGCAGTTGAATGCTGGAGGTGCAGATATGGAATATGCAGTCTGCTTGTCTGCCGGAGCACGTGAAAAGGCAAGTGCTATTCCAAATGCTGTTATGCCCAATGTCCCGTTTGAGAAAGCAGTAGAAATCGAACTAAACCCCAATGGAAGGGGAGGACCCATAACTAAAGAGAAAGATAGCCCCCTTACTGCTCGATTGTGGAGAGAGCATTTGTCTCTGTTCTTCATCCTGCATGGGTGCTTTTTCACCGGAAACTGGGTTTTTACCAACAAGGAGTTCGGCAAAAGTCGGGTAAAGCTTCACGCGACTTTTGATGGTGAACCGTATGACGGGAGCATCGTAAATATGGGCGTAAAAAACCCTGACGGATCAGTATGCTACGTCATTGGGTTGCGGAAGGACATCCGCAACAAAATCGGAAAGCAGCCAGGCGATACCGCGAAAGTTACCGTACAAGAAAGAGATTAGGAAGCACGGCCGCTTGCTACCCGCTCATAATCAAACAAACATTAATAGGCTGATGGACATAAAAAGCATTCCACCGATTACGCCGTATAGTGATAAGTGATGCTCTCCATACTTCTCTGATGCCGGCAGCAATTCATCAAGGGATATAAACACCATGATCCCTGCCACCATACCGAAAAGTATCCCAAACGTGAGATTATTAAAAAACGCAGACAATAACAGGTATCCGACTATCGCTCCTAAAGGCTCTGACAAACCTGATAGGAAAGAGTAGATAAACGCCTTTTTCCTGTTTCCGGTAGCATAGTATATAGGTACAGACACAGCTATGCCTTCCGGTATATTATGAATCGCTATGGCTACGGCAATGGCAAGGCCGACATCTACATCCTTTAACGCGGCTGTGAAAGCAGCTATCCCCTCAGGGAAGTTGTGTATAGCTATGGCCAGGGCGGACATTAACCCCATCCTCATGAGTCCGTGCCTATCGTCTAACTTCTCCGGGCATATGTCCTCTACACATTGCATGCTGTGGGGATTTTCATGGGTAGGCACTACTTTGTCTATGATAGCAATCAGCAACATCCCACCGAAAAACGCGGCTACCGTCGCCCACATTCCACCTCTTACGCCCAGCTCCATTATGAGGGATTCCTTCGCCTCACTGAGTATTTCAACGAAGGATACATATATCATTACCCCTGCAGAAAACCCTAAGGAAACAGACAGAAACTTGGTATTAGTCCTTTTTGCAAAAAGCGCTATTGCGCTGCCTATTCCCGTTGAAAGCCCGGCAAACAAAGTTAACATGAAGGCAAACAGAATGGATTGCGTCTCCATTAGAGGTCTCCCTTCCAAAACGTAGATGGCTTCTTATTGCCAAATGTAAGCTTTAGAATTTGGCAGTACAGCCTGCGCTGACCGTTCTAAGTGAGTACATCTCAAGCGGTTATAAAGACATCCTAGTTAATTATTCTACCATACTTTTCTCTTAGCCGAATTGTTGTCACAGATCATCAAACTTTTCATGCTATCGTATACAAAAAAGGATAGAATCTAAAGTAGCCGCCCGCACTGAATGTTCAGCGAAAGGAGGCACGTGCATTGAAGTGGATGCATCGAATATTCTACGCTCTAATGTTTTTGCCCCTGGTAGTCACGTTAATTGTGCTCCCTGTTCTGCCCGACAGAGTGCCCATGCACTATAACATCAGAGGCGAAGTAGACCGCTGGGGAAGCAAGTATGAAAACTTGATCTTTCCTGCAGTCGTTATCGCCACAGGCCTGGTTCTAAAGTCTGCGAGCAAGATGCCTTCCAGCGGGATGCCGTCAAGGAAGCGGGATCATGACCGAGATTCCCAGGAGAGACTGACTATCTTGGTGGGAATCTTCACGCTGCTGCTCTTTAACGGAATGACGTATTTCTTTCTGTATTTGGGATATGTTCGTGCCAAACCTGACTTAACTCAGGCCATGGACTTAAACAAGACCTTATTCATTATCCTCGGATTCATACTGATTGGGATAGGCAGCATCATGCCGAGACTCAAGATGAATTCCTTAATCGGACTCAGGACCACATGGAGTATGGCAAACGAAAGAGCATGGTCGTTAAGCCAACGCTTCGGCGGAACAGCCATGATCCTAACCGGTATCTTGATAATAATCGGCTGCGCTTTCATCTTTGAGGGGATTTCTTGTTTCTTCTTTGGCATGGGGTTACTCCTGCTAAGCGGCCTTGTCTCTGTGATCTACAGTTACTTCGCCTATAAGAAGACGCAGAATATGTAACCTCTTTGGCCCACATTGCACTGACATACATTGTGACATCTCGCGAAGCCAAGATAAGTGCCGCAATCTCAAATCCAAGCACTATGCGGTAAGGAGGCATAAAAATGTCAAATCATGTGTTATCAGGCGTAATGGGTTTATGTGTCGGTGATGCCTTAGGCGTTCCTGTGGAGTTTATGGATAGGGATGCGCTCCGTAGAAACCCGGTAACAGGTATGCGCGCTTATGGGACATATAACCAACCTGCAGGCACCTGGTCTGATGATACGAGTATGACACTATGCCTGGTAGACAGCCTCATTAAAGGATTGGATTATGAAGATATAATGGCCAAGTTCCTAAAATGGTACAATAAAGCTGAATACACGCCCCACAGAGTGACGTTTGATGTGGGAAACACCACATCAATAGCGTTGACCAGATTTGCCAGGGGAACACCTCCTCTGAAATGCGGCGGTAAGGCCGAACGGGATAACGGAAACGGCTCTCTCATGAGGATTCTTCCCATCGTATTCTACCTCAGGTCCTGCTACGGGACTGACTTTTTCGAGGTGGATGAGGCCCGCGAAATCATCCACAACGTTTCCGCCTTGACCCACGCCCATGCACGCAGCAAGGTTGCATGCGGCATCTACGTCTCTTGCGCATCCTGCCTCATGGAAAGACAGGATCTCAAAAAATCAGTAGAAACCGGCATTCTTAAAGCCATGGATTATTACAGGAATCATCCTGAATTCTCAAGTGAGGTGCACCACTACGAACGTCTTACGCAGGACGGCTTCAGCAACCTGGATGAATCTGAAATAAGAAGCACAGGCTATGTCGTTGACACCCTCGAAGCCGCCGTTTGGTGCCTATTGACCACTGAAAGCTTTAGAGACTGCGTCTTGAAAGCAGTTAATCTCGGCAGAGATACCGATACCGTCGGCGCAGTTGCAGGAGGGCTGGCAGGGCTCTACTACGGCTATGAAAGCATACCCGACGAATGGCTTTCAGTAATCGCCAGGCGGGATTATGTCGAGGGCTTATGCAACAGCCTCCATGCCTCCCTTGGCAAAATATAGATTAAAGTGCTGTTTTCCAACGTAATCCCCTATGATACATGGAAAAAAAGCTTGCAAAAGACAATATTAGGTTGATATAATGTAAATGCTTGTCGAACCGTCAAAAGTCGTGTTTCTTGATGACTTCCTAAGCATTCTTATTTCATTATATACATGGGGGTTACGCCATGGCGAAAATACTTGGCCTAGATGTGGGTTACGGTTTTGTGAAGGTCGCCGATGGAGTCTGTGGTTACTCTTTCCCTAGCGTAGTGGGTGAAGGTCATACCAAGCCTACATTTAGCACCAGAGCTCATCTTATGCCGGTCATGGACAATCTGAAAGTCGAAATCAACAAAAAGCTTTATCATGTAGGCAAAGCTGCCATAAGGCACTCGAAGTATGTCTACCGTGACCTTTCCTACAACCGTTCTATAGGAGAAGATTTTGAAATCCTGTTCTACGCTGCTTTAAGCCTGTTTTGCACAGGCCACACCAACAACTTCAAGGTAGTAACCGGCCTTCCCATAGATCGGCTTCACTTAGCTGAGAAATTAGAGCAAAGAGTCAGAGGCGAAAGAGACATAAGGGTCTTTCGCAGCGGCAGAATGCGCGACATCAGGATTTACGTCCCCGAAATAGAAATGGTCCCCCAACCCCTAGGCACCTACTGGTCTGAGTTTTACAGCCCTGACGGGCAGCCGAAGGCTCACCCTGAAGGCATGACCGGAATTATCGATGTAGGATTCCGCACAACCGACCTGGCTGTAATTGAAGACGATGAGTACATACCTGAAAAGAGCAGGTCGCTTCCTATAGGCCTTGCTACTGCTTATGACAGCATCAGTTCTAAGCTCGCAGCAGAATACGGGTTAGAAGTAGAAAGCTATGCTCTTGACAGTGTGATTATCGAGCGGAAAATCAGCGTTTCCGGGGAAAAGCTTGATATAAGCGATATCATTGCAAGAGCTTTTGAAAACTTGGCCGTCAATATCCTGGTGGAAATCAACTCTCAGTGGAGAGTGTCAAACTTCAGCGATTTGATTTTAACAGGTGGAGGCGGACAAGCCATAGGCGCCCACCTTTTACCACAACTACCTCAGGCAAAGCTAGCAGCAGATCCCATCACCGCAAATTGCCGCGGTTACTTGAACTGGGGCAATTGGTTGTGGAAACCGGTGGACAGAGCAGAAGCCTTTGAAACTATTGAAGCTAACGTGTGCGAAACTGAGGAGGTCCAGCCTGAAGTAGAAGAAAAGACCGAAGGGTGATCCTCAATGGGAATCAGCGAATTGATTACTAAAGCGTTCTTGGGAGACGAACCGTCTCAGTATCCCGGTTTAATTGAGATCCACGGTCTTATCAGGGGAGACATTAACAACGCACGAAAAGTGGTAATCACCCCTTCCGGCAGCCTGTACGGAAGAATCACAGCAAAAGAAGTTGAAATTGCCGGGCTTGTGGATGGGGACATAGAAACGGAAAACCTCATAGTCCACCCGTCCGGCCGATTGTATTATGGATATCTCAACTATAACCGTATATCATCTGAAGACGGAAGCACAGTAATCGACAAAACTACAAGGGGACAGGTTTTCCAACATAGCACGCATATTAATGGTAACAACTCATTCACTGACAAAGTAGTTGAATTACAGAAGGCTACGGAACTGCCGCGGGAGCCGAGATCGCCGGAGAAAAAGTCATCCGGTCCAAAGACGTATACACAAGAACCTCATCCCGACAAGCAAGCAGTGCAGTTCTTTACCAGCTACTGATTGTGGACAATCTAACGGTAATGACGTGAAATACACTCAGTGGCTTTGACGTGAAATATGAGATCAAAAGAAAACAAGCCGACCGGAATCGGGAGTTCGATCTTGCCATCCGGCCGGCTGTTTTTTCGATGTGCCGCTTAAGTTTGAAGTAAGGCGGCAGCCTTTAAGCTCGAAGTAACGCGGCAACCTTGGACTCTCGAGTTAGCTTTAGAAGTGAACCGAGGAAAGTAATATCAGAAAAGGGTAAGAGCAATATCCGAAGCGTAAGAGCAAGATTAGAAGCATACAGGAGAGCAGTGTTGGAAGTATAATAGAGAGTTCGATCTGGAGAGAACAGCATTGATTGAAAAGACAGTTCCCCACAGCCAACCTTTCATTAAATGGGCAGGCGGAAAAGGACAACTCCTCCCCACATTCCGGGACTTCTACCCAAATGAACTTGCAGCCGGCAAGATAAGGCGCTATGTCGAGCCTTTTGTCGGCGGAGGAGCTGTGCTGTTTGATGTCCTTCAACTGTACCCCGTGAAAGATGCGGTTATCCTCGACATAAACCGGGACCTTATCAATACCTACAAGGCAGTCAGGGACCATGTTGAGGGCCTAATCGCCATACTTAAGGACATGGAAGATAATTATCTTACGCAGGATAAATATGCCCGAAAGAAGACATATTACAGCGTCCGCAAAGTATATAACGCGAGAAAGACCTATGACGAAGAGGTCGACCTTGAAAAGGCGGCATGGTTTATTTTCCTGAACAAGACCTGCTTCAACGGCTTGTACCGCGTGAATAAATCCGGAGGCTTCAACGTCCCCTTCGGCGATTACAAAAACCCCACCATTTGTGATGCGGAAAACCTGACCGCAGCAAGCGAACTTCTAAAGAAGGTCACGATCATACACGGAGACTACAGGAAGGCGTCAGACTATATAAATTCCGAAAGCTTCGTATACTTCGATCCCCCGTACAGGCCCCTTAATACCACATCCAGCTTTACATCCTACAGCAAGCAGGATTTCACAGACGAAGACCAGATTGCACTTGCGGATTTCTATCGGAAGATGGATGACCGCAGGGCCCTTCTTATGCTGAGCAACTCAGACCCGCGCAATGCGGATCCTCGCGATGATTTCTTCGACCGGCTATATAAAGGATTCAATATCCACAGGGTGCAAGCAAAGAGGTCCATCAACTCAAAAGGTGACAGCCGCGGGCCGCTCAGTGAGATCCTCGTCACGAACTATGAAGTCTAAGCCTCGCTAGATCTTGCCTTTCAGCGCATCAAGGGCTGCTCTCACGCCTGGGTCGTGCTTGGACAAGGCAAAAGCCAGTGCCCATATGACCATGTTGCGCATGTAATGGTCACCGAAACCGTACTTGCCTGTTTTTGAGTCTATGACATCCGGCTGATCCCAGGGGTTTCTTACATTGTCCGTGATATTTGCCCAGACCTTTCGGGCCAGCTCAAGACCTTCATCCACCATTCCTTCATAAATCGCAAGAGACGCAAGGGCATAGGTTACCCCGGGCCATACGTTCCCTGAATGGGAATTCGCCCTGTCTACACTGCCGTCAGGAAGCACCGCGTTTACCGCTCCAAAGGGTGAAACCGATCCGTTCATTTCAAGCATTGTGCTGACTGCAGATACAACGTGCTCTCGAGGAACGATATAGCCCAGATCGAGCAGGTGCGCGTACCACTGCCCGTTAAGCTGCCCTGTCGTGCAGGCGTCCTGCTGCATAGTCTTCTTTTCGCAAGATGCTGCCGCTCGATAGTACCTGCCGTTCCACAGCAGCTTTTCAAAGGATTCCTGCCCCAGGACGAACCTTTCTCGCAGCTCCTTGCTGAAAGCTGAATCTCCCATGGATTCAGCCATCCTCTCGCAAGCCAGGAGTGCTGCAAGATAGATGCTTGATGTGTAAGAGTTCGCACCTTCAAAGCTCCAGTTATCGAAGGTTTGGTCAGCGCCTTCATTGTCAGGAAGATAGTCTCCGTTCCGGTCACTTCTGACAGCCCACTCCATAGCTCGCTTCACCGGGCCGTACAGACGCTTAAGGAGCCTCCCTCCTCCCCACCACATTACATCGCGGTAAGCCATAAGCACAAACTTAGGACACAGGTCTTTCCACCTGGGCGGTGCGGTTGTGCCGTCGCTAGGGCAGTCAATCCTGCCTCTTCCGAGGTCATGAGGGATATATCCGTCATCGCGCTGTGCGTTCGCCACCTGAATAATGCATGACTCCTCGAGCTCGGGATAGCACCATGACACAGGTACGCTGGCATAATAGAGGACATCCACTGTGCTCATGAGCTGACATGTTCTCGATGCTTCAAACAGAGCGAACCTGCCTTCCCTGTCCCACCAACTCCCTGATGAAAGGACATAGAGGTTATTCCTAAGCGCATCATCCAGCCAGGCAGGCATATAGCGAGAAAAACCGCTGCTTGCAGAAGCTCCGGGATGTTCCCCTAGACGCTGGACCTTATCCACCCCGGTCAGAGCCTCGGAAAGACAGACTTCCCATCTTCGGGCACCTTCATAGATGCTATCCAGGTCGCGGAAGGCGGCTTCTGCAACCTCGAAGGCATCAGCGTAGTCTTTTTCGTACACGTGCCCGAAATAAGAATTCGGCATATGCCATGCAAGAACAAACGGTATAGTCTTAGTTTCGCCGGGCCCAAGCACAGTCCGAACGGAAATAGCACCCGCGAGCTCCATGCCCTCACCTTGAACTATAGGTGATACAGGTGAAGATCCCCAATCCTTCGATGGCAAGTTGCCTGTACGTGAAAAATGATCCCATGGAGCAAGGTTCATGTTCTTGAGAGTGAGGATAAAGGGGTCTGCCACCTTAAGGTTCCATGCATGATCGTAGCCGGCCTCACCCGCCGAGGCACATGTTGCAAGGCAGACCGTCCCTGACGCTTTATCAGTTGGGAGCGGGGAGTCCGATCTAAACAAGACTCCCCTCACATCCCCCTCAGAGACTACCTGGTTGTATCTCCCGACATTCCATGAGCTTACAGTGTTTCTCGCAGTCGCCATAACTGCCGCATCCACACTTGACGATGCATCTTTGTTTGTCAAAGTGAACATGAATACAGCTACAGGCATGGCTGACATCTTCAAGTTGCCCGGCACTACCGGGGAGAACGCTTCCAGCCGCACCTCTATGGGGAGAGCGGGATCTATATAATTTAGCTTTGCAAAAGGATACTCGCCCGAGTACTCAATCTCCCTTACATGCGGTAGCCCTGCAATATCTTCTGTGTGAAGAAGCAGCGCTACAGGATCTGACCCCAGGACGCTTCTTGACGTCCAGACTGCGAAGTGATGGCCGACGCGTGCGTCCACATGGTTCAGGCCGCCTGTTATCCCAGTCGGGTTCTCCCAGTTATTCTGGTGTGTGAAGTTGGAAAGCGTCCCGTCAGGGAATATCTCGATCTTCCCTGCTCCTATACCTCCTAACGGCACCCCTGAACCAAGCTTGTGGCAAGATGTGTAGTACGGCATAAAGCGTTCTCCTCCGGTTTCTCTGTTATACTGTCACACGTGAGTTTACCGATCCTCCATTACTTCTCTTGCGCCAATGCAGCATCGACCTTTTGAGCTGCATCGTCCAGATGCTTCTTCACACCGTCCTCACCCAGCTGCCCTGTGACATAGTCGGTGAAGATCGCCTTAAACGCCACTGTTATGTCGTTTTCTATTGTACCCCACACGCCCAGCGGAGGATATGCAGTGGCGTATTCAAGCGCTGCCTTGAACGGCTTATACTTGTCTGTGGCAAAAGCCGGGTCGTCAAACGCTTCCACAGCCGATGGCAACATGTAGGTAAGGTCAGCTGTGTAGGATACGAGGTTATCCTTTCTCAGGAGGAACTTGATCCATGCCTTTGCATCTTCCTCAGCCTTGGTGCCCGCAAGGATTGCAAGGTTGCTTCCGCCTGAGAACGCAGCACGCGCCTTGGGACCGACAGGAGGCTCGACCACACCGAAGTTAAGGGTCGGGTTGTCGTGCTCGATGCCTGCAATGTTCCACGGACCCATGAACGCCATTGAGACGTTGCCGTTGATGAAGGCAGCGTCTGCGTCAGGCTGGGTGTACTCGGCGCAGGACTTGGACGCAAGGCCGGTCCGGACGAGGTCCACGTACCAGTTCATGGCGTCGATTCCCTCAGGGCTGTTAAACGTTGCTTTCTTGTAATCAGGGCTTGTAAGGTCTCCGCCCCAGGCCCAGAGCAGTATGGCCCAGTTGTGCAGGAGGTCCCAAGCCTGGTTTCCTGCGATTGCGATAGCAGTCCCTGAACCGCGAACCTCTACCAGCTTCTTCCCTACTTCAACAAGCTCATCGTACGTGTTGGGAGGCTCCACACCTGCTTCGGCAAAGTGGTCAGTGTTGTAGAACAGGCAGCGGGTCTCGGCAAACCACGGCACTCCGAAGCACTCGCCTTTATACGTAGTGGACTCGTAGTTTGCCGGCATGAAAGCGGCTACTCCTCCGAATTCGGAAGGATCGATCTTCTTAAGACCCTGCATAGCTGCGAGCTGCGGATTCCACGTGGTGCCCACCTGGACTACGTCCGCCCCTTCACCGCCTGTAATCGCAGTGACAAGCCTTGTCCAGGCGTCACCCCACCCGATCACTTCGTAGTGGACAGTGATTCCTGTCTCCTTCTTGAACTCTTCCACTTTGGCATCCAACCACTCTGTGTGCACATCATCCGGCGCATTAGGCATCAACCAGAAAGTGATCTCACGAGGCGCTCCAAATGTCATCGATGTCATCAAACCGAATAAGAAAACAACCCCCACAACGAGACACACTAACCGTTTCATTACCTATGAACCTCCTTTTTGGTTATTAGGTATTGGGTTGTCGGTTTTTCCGCGCGTTCAGAATCCAAAAACAGGTCACGTGAAACAAGCCTTCCAACGACAGCGTGATCTGGCTCTATGCGTATCACCCCCGGGTTCCGGACTTCTCGGGTTTTGAGATTCACAATCAGACGCCTAGCCTTTAGGGATCAACGATCTGATCCTTCACATTTAGTAGTCACCAATCCGGCGCTTAACCTTTAGTGGCTCCTGCGATCAACCCTTCTACGATATACCTCTGCATAGACGTAAACAGTATGAGCACAGGGATGCTGATGACGATACATGCAGCCATCATGCCTCCCCAGTTAGCCCCTGTAGCTGTCACGTAATCCATGATGCCTACAGCCACAGTCCTGGTGGACCTGCCTGTGAGCACAGACGCAAACAGCACTTCATTCCAGGCCATGATGAATGCGTAGATTGCCACTGCCGCAATGCCGGGAGTTGCAAGGGGGACAATCACAGTCCAAAGAGCCCTGAGTCGCGTGCATCCGTCTATCATAGCTTGTTCATCGATTTCAAGGGGAATGCCGTTTAGATAGCTCCTCAGCATGACTATGGAAAAAGGCAAGGCAAAAGATGTGTAGGTGAATATCATTCCTCCGTAGGTGTCTCTCAGCGGAATACCGGTATGCCGCGTGATCGTGGTAAATATCAGGTAATACGGTATCAGAAAGAGTATTCCCGGCAGCATCTGCGTGGCCAGCACTGAGACTGTATATACACCGCGTCCGCGGAAATTGAATCTGGACAGAGCATAAGCAGCAGGCAGCGCTATCACCGTACATGCTACCATAGTCCCGAGGCTGATGATGATTGAGTTCTTAAAATATCTCAGCATAGGGACGGTTTGGTTGACTTCTCGATAGTTGCGCAAGGTGGGATTCCTAGGAATCCAGGACGGCTTAAGATGCTCTACGGTAACATCAGATGATTGCAGCTCCAGCGTCTCTTTAAACGAGCCTGATACCATCCAGGCATACGGCATCAAGACTACCAGTGCCACAAGCAGCACAGCCAGATAGATCAGGGCTTGCTTTATCACCTTGGCTGAACGGGCACGCATCTTGCGTCCTTTCATCGCTACATCTCCTCCGCACCTGCGGTACCGCGCAGGGCAATCAGGTACACCGTGGTGATCACCAGGAGAATCAACATCAACACTATTGACAAAGCAGAACCTATCCCGTATTTCAGGTTAGTAAAAGCCTCCCTGAGTATGAGCGTGGACGGCACTTCCGCTGCAATGCCCGGGTCACGCCCGAGCATTATGTAGAACTGGTTGAATGCATTGAAATTCCACAGTATTGACATGAGGATCTGCATTACAGATACTGTTCGAAGCTGCGGCATTGTAATCATTGTAAACTGCTGCCAGGCTGTAGCACCGTCTACGCGGGCAGCCTCGTAAAGCTCCTGCGGGATCTTCTGCAAAGCTGCAAGAAGGATAAGAGCTGCAAAAGGCCAGCCTTTCCATATGCTTGCGATCGTTACTGACCAGAGCGCAGGAGGCCCTATCAGCCAGATAGGAGGCTCCGACACAAGATTCCACTGGATAAGATAGCGGTTAAGCAGGCCTATTCTTGACTGGAAGATGAATTTCCAAACGTTATATGCTACAGAGTCAGGTGTGATGTAGGGAAGGAGGATTAGGCCTCTCATTAAGGTCCTCCCCCGGAAGTTCTGGTTAAGGAGGATTGCTACTGCAAGGCCTATTACGTAGCCTGCACCTATAGCTACGATGGAATAGACTGTAATATTGACGAGAGATCTCAACGCACGGGCACCGGTGGTTGTAGCAGGGTTCAAGCCGTCTATGAAGTTTCGGAATCCTACAAACGGAGCATTGATCCAGTTGACCATTGTGAAGATGTTGACATCATGTGCGCTGATATAGAAGCCCCAAAGCATAGGTATGTAGTGCACCAAAAGCATGGCTACTACAGCCGGCAGGATCATCCAGTAAGCTGTGGCATGCTTTCTTCTGGACCATCCTGACAAGCGTTTCATCGGATCGTCTCCCTTCCAGTCTAGTCTTCCAGTCTAGTGTAGGGATCTGACTGACTGACGCACTATCAACTCGCCTTTAAGGACCCTTCCCGGGATCTTCTGTCCTGATTCTATATAATCCACTATCATTGTTCCTGCTTGGTATCCTTGTTCGTAAAGAGGAGTCCTGATTGACGTAAGACCCGGCCATATCTCTCTGGTACTCGGGAAATCGTCACCTGCAACAAAGTCAATGTCAACGCCGGGGGTTAACCCATGCTCTCTCAATGCCCTGAGGGCTCCCATTGCCATCGGATCGCTCATACAGAGGATTCCGTCAATGTCAGGATAATCTCTTAAGAGCTGGCACGTCCGTTCATACCCTGATACTATCGAGTAGTCGCCTGCAAGTATTAAAGACCTGTCCACCGGCAAGCCGGCCTCCAGATGCGCACGGTGGTAACCCTCCTCAGCGGTGGCTTTATCCGCATGGAAAAACCCTTCCGGCTCGCGAATCAATCCGATACGCCTTGCGCCCTGGGTAATCATGTACCTGGTAGCCAGGTGAGACACGTATGATGAATCCGTTTCTACAAAGTTATAATCCTGTCCTGAATAGCACACTGAGAGCGACACATATCTAATCTTGAGCCGGTCAAATTCCTTAACCAGCGCCTCCACGCCTTCCATGGCGTACAGGATTACCCCGTCTACAGTGCGGTTCTTAGTGAGCCTGCTGAGCTCATGCAACACCAGTTCCTTGGTTTGAGGCACAGCCAAGACCAGGTCGTAACCGCGTTCGGAAAGCGCTCTGTGCGCTCCGTTTGCCTGAGCCCACATCCCAGGGTCTTGGAATACAAAGTCGCTGCCATAAGGGATAACCAGGCCTACTGATTTTCTGCGCCGCTGGCGAAGGCCTTTTGCTGCAGAATCAGGATGGAAGTCAAGTTCAGCAATGGCTGCTAAAACCTTTCTCCTGGTTCCAGGTGCAACCAGGGATGAGTTGTTTATAACTCGTGAGACCGTTTTTGCAGATACACCGGCCAGCTCCGCTACGTCGTAGATAGTACTCCTACCTCGCACCCTTCTGCCTCCTGAAGCACCAATTGCCTTTCTTCTTCACCTTATGACATCGATGTCATTAGTACATATTTGCTATTAGTTGCCGAATTCCTTCTATCCGACGGAAGATTTTTATCAAAACCTGCAATCTTGGAAAACTTACAGTCTGTTAGGTAAAACTTACAGCTTGTTAGGACTGGTATCCAGGGGATAAGTGTTGATTCATTCAAAACCTAAGTCGACCTTAGGCACTGTCGGATTCCTGCACTGTCCCCTCTTGCGTTCATTTTGACTATTTGCGCACTTAACACTCGGGCTGCCGAGTTTCATGATTCTTGGAGATAAGGCCGCTAACAGTACCCATGGTTTGTTCATTCCGGCCGACGCCATAGCGCTTTAAGCTCCACTGAAAAGCCCGGAAAGTCAGGATGCGTAAATTCACCTGCATCAAGGCTTGAGCTCTTGAGAATATAGCGATCACTCTGTAATGCATACGCCTCGATTGTTTCGTCAAAGGGATCGACCACCCAGTAGTGCGGCACACCCACCCGCTCATATATACTACGTTTTCTCACGCGGTCTTTAGCTCGAGTCCACTTAGAAACGACCTCCACAACAAGATACGGGGTTCCGTCTATCCTTTCTTCCTTGATAATCTCCTTTTGCCTGCCGGGAACATAAACCAGATCCGGCTGGATGACATTGGTATCTGACAAGGTCACATCGATAGGCGCATTAAAAACCTCGCCCTCAGGGTCTCGCTGAACAAAGTAGTCCTCAAGGAGCCGCTGCAGCCTCCTGGATACCCGCTGATGGTGGACATATGGTGCAGGCTCTTTAACAAGCACGCCATCGAGGATCTCGTAGTGGTAGCACTCCTCGTCCGGCAACTTGAGGTAGTCCTCGTAAGTGTACACCCTATCTGTAATGTATTCAGGCCTGGCTTCTCGAACTGTGGCAGCTGACCCAGCAACCGGTTGACCCGCCTGCTCGCCGCCTGGCTCCGGCGATTGATCAATGCCAAGATGGCGCAAAACCTCTTGGGGATCATATCGGTACTGCCTGTTGGACAATTGCACATAAGGAATCTCTGAGTTACGGGTATAACGCCATATGGTCTCCACCGACAACTTCAACATATCAGCAAGCTCCTTAGCAGTCGCAAGATTCCGTTCACGCACAGCGGCACCCCCTTTCAGGGAAAGTATACCATTTGACACAACTAAACACAAGAGATATCAAGTAATATTAGGCGACTTCTTTCGTCAATGTTATCATGCTAATGCTGCTGCCCCGCCAAAGAAAAGCAAACGAAAAAACCTGTCTCACACCTACTAAATCCGCTGCTATTATTTGGGCTGCACCGGTTTATCTTATTCCGAATAATTGAGGGGCCCGATTATCGCGCCTCTATACTAAATTGTCCATATGAAATTCCGAGTAGACCGAATTATCATATTAGAAGGAATTGTCTAATAAGTACCGAAGGGATGGATTGGGATGGCGAAGTCACCGTCCTATCCCCAAATACCACTTGGGAGGTGAAGTGAGA
>ERZ773359.3604-NODE-3604-length-17481-cov-10.919144_pt1 | contig 17481 bp, 14 predicted proteins | sample MGYA00374955_ERZ773359 | MGnify/ENA primary metagenome ERZ773359 (study PRJEB29098, sample SAMN04486028) | biogas fermenter metagenome | study: EMG produced TPA metagenomics assembly of the Biogas fermentation microbial communities from Germany - Plant 4 DNA1... | reverse complement strand
TCATATTCCAGATGGGAAGTGTGTTTTCCTCTTTTTCCGCCCAAAACATCCAGCTCATCCAGGAAGATAATGGCCTTTTGTTTTCCGGTTTTTCGCGCCAATTTACGGGCCCGCGCGAAAAGCTGCCGTACCCGCTGGGCGCCAACCCCAGCGTACATCTGAATAAACTCCGATCCCGAGGCCGCTAAAAAGACCGAATCTGTGTAAGACGCGGCCGCTTTTGCCATCAAAGTTTTACCGGTACCCGGTGGTCCGCTCAAGAGGATTCCTTTCAAGGGCCTGATCCCCAAATCCTTCACCTTTTCTTCATCCTTTAAAAAATTCAAGGCCTCCATCAGTTCGCGTTTGGCGATCTCCTGACCGCCAATATCGGCGAAGGTCACTGGAGGGATAGCCGTCTTATCGCCCGCCGTATCAATGGTTTCGTAATTCTTCTCCAAACCCCGGCCGTGCAGATAAAAACGGAGGATAAAGAAGAAGCCGCCTAAAAGCAGGAAAGGCATCGGGTCAAAGCCACGCGTATATAAAAAAACCAAAACCCCGGCGCCGACCCCGATCAGCACTTCTTTCCACATCAGCCTCTACCTCCCTTCATCCCCCCGGCTTGGACCAGACCTTTTGCATGGTCAATGCGGGGTACCACGGAAAAATAACTTTCTTTTCCCTTCTTTAATTGCACGTAAAGATAATCCGCACCAAGATAAACACGGAAATCACCCGCTCCGGCTTCCGCCTGTAAGGCTTGGAGAACCTCGTAAAGGGTGTTGTATTCACCGGTCGCTTGCGCTTCAGCCAAAGCAAAGCTCAGTTGATAATAGACCTCTGCCAATTCGGGAGAAGGTTCATTGACGATCCGTACCTCTTGCACCGGCTGTTGCTTTCTGGTCACCACCTCTTGGAGGAATGGCTCGAGAACCGCCTGTAGGTTGTCCACCTGCTTGGGATCGAGCGTTAATTCTAAGCGCAATCCCGCTTTGTCCTCCTTAAGCTGGAACTCGGTTATCGCCGGGCTGGTTTTTACCCATCTTTGTAATGGATTACGCTGAAATAGTTTTTCGTACAAAAACCCGCCCCCAAACAGGAGCCCGGAGGTAAAAAGAAACACCAAAGCAACAATAATAATCTGTCGCAGGCTCCAGTTTTTCCTGGACATTTTAATCCCCTTCCTAAATTCAATGTTAGGTCGGCCACTTTAATCATTACATAAAATTAATTGACATAAAAAATTATAACACAGAAACGGTTTACTTGCGAGCCGAAGCGCCCCGGTAAGTCTTGGATCGAAGCTTTTTGCGGTTAAACTGTAAATTGGCATAAAAAAACCGTCTGCCTTAGTGTTAGCAGACGGCGTTGGTTCTGTCTTACCCCCAAGGGCGGTTGGAAAAGGCCGTGGCCACCCTTTCGGAGAGCTTTTTATGTTCCGAAGCCGACAAGGTTTCCTCGATGTACAATAGATGATTCACATCTTCACTTAGATCCAGGCGGATCGGTTGGCCGAGAAGCTCACCCTGCCGGTCAAAATAGAGGGAAAGAATCGGCCGGAAAGGTTGATTTTTGGAAACTCGGATCACTTTGCCGATTTCTCCCGTGTTTAAACGCACGAATGTACCAATGGGGTAGATCGCCATTGTTAAGAGGAAGACTTTCAAAATTTGTGGGTCGAAGCCTTCCTGGTTCGCCACGATCAACTTAATTGCTTCTTGGGGCGTAAGCCGTTCCCGGTAGGGACGATCTGAGATACAGGCCTCATAAACATCGGCCAACGCCACAATGCGGGCTTTATAGTTGATTTGGCTCCCTTTTAACCCCCGCGGATAACCGGAGCCATCATACCGCTCGTGGTGCTGTGCCGCCACCGCCTGGATCTCTGAGGACATGTTTCCGGCAAGAAGCTCGGCTCCATACTCGGGGTGCTTCCTGACTTCCTGGTATTCGGTGGGGGTTAAGGTCCCCGTTTTACGCCAGGTCTCCACCGAGATCTTTAACATCCCGATGTCATGCAGGAGTGCAGCCACACCCAATTGGTTCAATTCCTCTTTCTCGTACCCCAGCTGTTCCCCGATTAAAATACTGATGATGCTGACGTTGACCGCATGCGAAAAAAGATAATTATCGTAACTCTTCATATGGGTAAGATTGAGAAGCAGGTCGGCATCCATCTCCACTTGTTCTAAAAGGTCACCGACCAGCCCATCGATGGCTTCTTGGGTGAAGCTGTCCTTACGAAAGTTCGTGATGACCCTTTCAACCGCCGCCACCGATTTCTCGTGGGTCTCCGCCATGACTGGAGCTAAAATCTCTTCATTCTTCTCCTTGTCACTTCTCTCCGGTACCTTGATATAAACTTCGTCAATACTAAAGGAATTGATCCGGCGAATCATTTCCATTGTCAAGACTGTATTCATCGGCAGGAGCGTTACCCCCGTCCGGGGAATCAACACATCTTGGGCCAGGATCATACCGGGAACCAATTGCCCAACCCGAATCGTCTGCACCAAAATCCCTCCTTATGCCTGTTTTTCTTGTAATGCTGCGTTAATCGTGATTGGACCATACTTCGTCTCGAGGGGGATCACTAAGAACTTTAAGACTTGAGTAGAAACGACCACATTTTTTCCAAGCAAGAGCGCCGGCGGAGTCAAAGTACAAAAATAACCCCGTTCGCTGAGGGAAGTCACCGCGCGACCAAGGATCATATTGGCCATTTCACAGATGGCACTTTTCGCCAATTCATTAAAGGTCTCCGTCGTTAAATTCATCAACATCCTTGAAGCAAACACCAAAGCGGTGGCTTCGGAAAGACAAAAAATGATCTGTCCCTTCAAGTCCCCGGTAACACCGATCACCACGTTCACTTCGTCACCACGGACCGGCGAATTAGCGAGCGATAGTTCACCCTTGGTTGCTTCGATTTCAGTGACCCGCTTTATAATATCGTATGCCGCACCAATAAAGGGATTGATAAATTCCGCCTTCAACAATAGACCCCCTTTAATACAGTTAGAGAAATTGCCTAATTCGTAAAAAATTAGGCAATTAGATCCTTTCGGTACCTAGAACCCATCACTAAGCTACTAATTTTAATATTCGGTCAAACTCGTAAGAACCCTTTTTTTTCACTTAAAAATCCTCCCGTACGGGAGGATTTTTTGCTTTATTCTTCACTAATGAGCCCCATCGCGGTGTATTCCCGCCAGCCAACCTGCCCGGTAACCGAAAGGCGGTTTTCCTTCTGAAAAGCTTTGACGGCCTGTTCAGTACCGTAGCCGAAGATGCCGTCAATTCCTTGGTCGTAGAAACCCAACTGCTTTAGGCGTTTTTGTAAATACATGACGTCGGCACCCTTTTCACCCTTGACCAACCGGCGGCGGCCCATAAAGGGATCGCCAATAATATGGACAGGCGTCCCCACCTTTACCCAACGGTAAAGCTGTTCTACATCGCGGTTGTACATCCGGACACAGCCTTGACTTTCTAGGCGACCGATCGACCAAGGTTTATTGGTGCCGTGAATCCCATAAGTTCCAAAGGGGACGCTTAAGCCAATCCACCGGGTGCCAAACCCCCCACTCCAGTGACCCTTGTTTATTACCTTCCAGTTCCCGACCGGAGTAGGCGTCTCCCGTTTCCCGATGGCCACCGGAAATGTGGCAAAGATCTCTTGGTCGACAAGGACCAAAAGGGACAAATAACGGGTATCGACAATGATGCGCAGATCACCCGGCGGCGGGTTAGCCATAACCGTGGTTGCCGCACTCTGTCCCAAGGCTTGCCACGTCGGAAAATCAAGGATCCCGGTGATTGCCAACCGGTTTCGCCGCTGGAAAGCCTTGACCGCCTCGGTTGTGTACTGGTCAAAGACGCCCGAAATTGCTTGGTGATAAAGCTTTTCCGCTTGCAAAAAACGTTGTAGTTCCGCAATATCCTCCCCGACCGCGCCGAGGCTAATTTCCGTCTCCGGGGCACAAGCACAACCCTCCGGCGCAACCCCGTAAAGAACTGTCGTTTGCCCCAGTATAATCAAGACCAGCAGCAAACACCAGGCCTTCCCGGTCAATAGTTTCATACCCAACACTTGCCTCCTTCTTCGATCCGGAAATAACACGATCACATATACCTATAGTATTCACGGACGAATGGAAGCTTATGAAATAAGCGGGGGTAATATTTAATATTTAAAGCAAAAACACGTAAAATCCGGCTTAAGCCTGGAGCGGCATCGCCTTACCGGGTTTCTCCCGCCAAAAAAGATAGGCCAGCAGGAGCCCGTTCCCGAGAATCCGTCCACCAAGAGCTAGATAGAAGCCGATCACCGGTATGAGTTTTAAAAAAGTAAAAACAAACCCGCCAATCAGGAAAAGAAAAACCGGATGCAAACGGCCCTTCTTGTGGAAAAGACCGCAAAACCAACGTCCAGCTAAAAGGTACACGGGAAGTTCCCCAAAGGCCATTAAGATCAAGAAGAGCAGGAAGAGACCGATCCCTAAAGGTAAACCAACCATCGTCAAGATGGCAATGATCGACATAACCGGCAACAAAAAGAAACTCCCGAGCCCAAAACCGATGATCCGGTGCCAGGAAATCCGGGTGCTAAGCAACTCACTCCAGCGTCGCGGGAAAAGGAGCAGCCAAACTAGTCCCATCAGCAGACTACCTAAAAACCAGATCCCTTGCATCCCCGTCAAGGCCGGAGCGGTCTTTAGTACGGTAGTTCGCCGCTCGCCACCGATCTTAGCGCCGGGCATAACAACCGGGTTGACACCGACCGGATAAGTAAAATCACCAGTAATCTCGGTGTTTTCCCCAATATTGATCTGTTTGGCACCAACCTGTAGATCGCCACCAATTTTACCATTGAGATTAAAAATATTACCTTTGGCCAAGGCTGGTCCAGTAATCTCCCCTAAAAGTCGGGTTGTCGTATACCAGCTCAGCAGAGACCCCACTTCACTTTGGGGGCCAAGAACCAATTGCGTCCCGGCGGCCGAGAAATTACCCGCCACGACCCCTTCAATCTGCGTAAACGCGGATAAACCACGAAAATTACCGACCACTTCTCCGGAGATCAGCGTCCGGCCGGTCACGCCCAGGACATCGCCATCAACCCTTCCGCTCAGATCCAGTTCATCGGCGAAGATCAGGAGATCCCCTTTGATCTCGCCGGCTATCTTCACGCCATTACCCATTATCCACAAATCGCCCGCGATCACTTCGCCTTCGCGAATAAAGACCTCACTGCCCGTCAGCGTCTGCCACGCCGCCATCGCCGGTTCTCCACCAAAGAATAAAACCAAAATTAACCAAACTAGTATTTTTTTCCAGAATACGTTCTTCATCATCATGCCTTCCTATTTCGGAAATATTTTTCTCTGCTTTTATTTCTCGTAAATTTTAGCATAACGCGTAAATAAACAGAGCCTTGCCGTCATAAGCGACTACTACAAATTACAGATTAATCTCCACAAGATCCCGGTCCATCTTATTCATGCAATTCTTTAGTTTAGAAGCGAGGATCGGATCTTCCTCCAGGCAAGCCGTGCGAATCTGCCGGATCAGGTCGATCGCCCGCCGAAAAGCAGAGACAATATCCCCTTCCTGTAATTCGGTATAATTTAGTAATTCAAAAAAGTCACAGCCCTGACTCCACCGGTAAGCCAGCGGCGACAGACTGGGGAAAAACCGGATCTCCCGTTCATCAACACCATACCGGTAAACCAGTTCACGGATTATTTTCTTAATCGGCTTTGGGTCAAACGGTAATGAGCTTGGCCGGGGGATCCGTTCCATTTTACGTGGTTCATAGTCAACCGCTACCATTACGGCGTTGATCTGATCCTCATCCCACTCGTGAAAATACCCGGCAAAATACATCTCCGTCAAGAGCAACTCTTGAGCATAAATCCGGGCAGCAAACTCGCCGCGGGGTAAAAGAACCCCACCCTCTTCCATGTAATCCATCTCCGTTAAAATCCCGGCTTTCGCCGCCAGATCCTCCTCAAACCGGTCGGCCACCCTTAAGGAAGAAGCCCTTTCTTCCAATCCCAATTGTTCATGGTAAAGATTCTCGTAAAACTCAACCCTTTTTACGCAATGCTTTTGTTCTGCCACCGAACAGTTTCGTGCCACGACACTCGATAAAGCCGCTTTCAGATTGGCGATCTCGCGGGCTACCGCAGCCTTTCCAGCCCGGCCCTTCATGTATTTAATCTTCCGTTCCTGCTTGCGAAGGCGTTTCCTCGCCAAGGCCCGGGCCTGCGGGCAGACAAGGGAACCCCAATCGGAGCAAAGCTTTTCCCGAAGTTTACCCGACTCCATACGCACTTTTAAAAGGCGGTTTTCCAGTTGGACTTGGGCATTGCGGGCTTGGAAAGTGGCGAAATTCTGGTTTAAAATCACCGAAATCTGCGGACGTTCGTGATTCTTAAATAAATTAAGCACCGAATTGTAGCTGAGGTTGAAGCGACTGGTTAACTCCTCGATCTGCCGCGGATCGGTACTAGGGAACTCTTCTTTCCGGTAACGGTCCAGATCGGCCAAGATATAAACATAACCCCGTTCGTCAATTCCCCGGCGGCCAGCCCGTCCCGCCATCTGGAAATACTCCAGCGTTGTTAAGGGCCGGAAAGAGACCCCGTCCCATTTGGTGGGCGCATCAAAGCAAACACTCCGGACCGGGTAATTAATCCCCACGGCGAAAGTTTCCGTAGCGTACATCACTTTCACCAAGTTCATGCCAAACAGGATCTCCACCAGTTCTTTCAGCGCAGGCAGCAGACCGGCGTGGTGAAAGGCGATCCCCCGCCGGAAGATGTGTTTCAGACGGTGAATCGTCGGCCAGTTTTCCAAGGCATATTTGGTGATGATCTGGTCAATCACCGCATCAACCTGACCTTGTTCACTTTCTTCCAGAAAATTGGCCTTTTCACTCAGTTCCACCGCTTTCAGTTCGCACTGCATCCGGCTGAAGACAAAATAGAGACAAGGAAGGCCATCCCGCTGATGGACCGCTCGGACCAGGTCCAGATGGGAAAGGAAACGTTGCCGCCGCTCCAACGGCGCGCGGGCTCCGTTTTCGCTCCTTTGTTGTCGGGACCAGACCTGGTTGAGTTTTTTTAGAGTAGTAATACCGGTGAGCGGGTGAAATACCTTATGTTCCAGCGGGACAATCCGGTCAGTTTTCTGGACGACTTTGACTTCATGCCCTTTAATCTCACTAATCCAGGCGGCTAGTTCCTGGGCATTCGGGATCGTCGCCGACAGACCCAGAAGCCGAACCTCCGGCGGCATGAAAATGATCGACTCTTCCCAAACCGTCCCCCGGCTTTCGTCGGAAAGATAATGGATCTCATCAAAAATAACGTGAGAAAGCCCATTAAGTTCCTCTTTTTCCTGTTGCAACATGTTCCGGAAGATTTCCGTCGTCATAATCGTCACATCGGCTTCGGAGTTAATGACTATGTCGCCGGTGATTATGCCTACTTTTTCTGCCCCGTACCATTCTTTAAACTCTTTATATTTCTGGTTCGAAAGGGCTTTGATCGGCGCGGTATAAACCACCCGTTTCCCCTCGGCGATCGCCTGGGCAATCAAATAGTCGGCGATTAACGTTTTTCCCACCCCAGTTGGGGCCGACACCAACACGGAATGACCAGCCAATAAATGCCCGATCGCCTCTTTTTGGAAATCATCCAACACATAATTACGGAATCTCGTTTCGGTCCCTGTCTGCATCCACTCGTACTCCTCAGTCTCAATTTGCTTCCGCTCTTTAAGTTTACCCACGATTAGACGGCGGATTCCTCTTCTGCTTACCATAAAAAGAATAACCTTGTTAATATTCGCCATCCACGGTTTAATCCCTTTCCTGGTTCGCCGTTCCTGTATGAAAAAGCCTCTTTCGTCAAAACGAAAGAGGCTTTTTTCACAATTGATCCTTCTTTTGGTCTTACCTAACTATGCTTTAACCAGAAGCGACCCTTATTCCCCAGCCGCGGCCAGTTTCTTCAGGATCTTTTCTTTGAATACCTTCTCCACCGTCTCCGGAGTTACCGCGTTAATGATCTCGTCGTCTACTTTAATGACCGGACCTTTTTCGCACTGTTCCAAACAGAAAGTAGCATGAAGGTTAATGCGGTCCTGCACCTGTTCGGTTTCGGTTAACTTCATCAGTTTCTGTAAAGTATCGTAGGAACCATCCAAATAACAGCAGGTACCGACACAGACGGCGATATCAACCTTGGGCTGTTCACCGGCGATTAATTGGATCTCTTCACCGGTAATCCGTCCCCGGTTAGAATAGGTCGTATGCAGGGCTTCATGGGCTTCTGCACTGTTGGGCTCCTTCAGCCAACGTTCATAGAACTTGGCAACCATCGGGTTGTCCTGAGCTTTACGGAGTTGCGAGAGCTTGTCAGCGTTATAGATCCCCTTCGCCCGTTGTTTTTTCGTCTCCCGGTCAGGCGAAATTGGTTGACCGGCGCCACCGATGCACCCGCCAGGGCAAGCCATGACCTCAATAATATGGTAATCGGCTTTACCTTCCCGGATCTCCTCCAGGAGTTTTTTGGCGTTTCCTAACCCGTGAACCACCGCTACTTTAATCTCCTGACCATCGATCTCAACCGTCGCTTCCTTCCGGTCGGCAAAACCACGGACCGCTTCAAAGTTAACCTGCTCGATGGGCTGGCCGGTCACAAACTCATGGGCCGCCCGGAGTACTGCTTCCGCCACACCGCCCGTTGCACCGAAGATGACCCCGGCACCCGTCGTGAAGCCAAAGGGTGTATCAAAGGACTCAACATCCAGCTGGTCAAAGACCAGTCCCGCCTCGCGGATCATCCGGGCTAATTCTTGGGTAGTCAACACCAAGTCCACATCAGCTACCCCTTCGGTCGTCATGTTGGATAAGGCCGCCTCGTACTTCTTCGCCGTACAGGGCATAATCGAAACCACAAAGATCTCGTCGGGTTTTTTCCCTAAGTCCTTCGCCCAGTGCTTCTTCACCAGCGAACCAAACATTTGTTGGGGCGAACGGCAGGAAGAAAGGTTATTCAAAAAGTCAGCCCCGTTATGCTCGGCAAATTTAACCCAACCTGGACAACAGGAAGTAAACTGGGGCAATCTTTCCCCACTTTGCAGCCGCTTGATAAATTCATTGGTCTCTTCGATTACAGTTAAATCCGCCGTAATTGAAGTGTCAAAGACCTTATCAAAGCCCAGCCGTTTAAGGGCAGCGACTAGTTTTCCGGTGACAATCTCCCCGGCCGGAAGGCCAAACTCTTCGCCTAAGGCGACCCGGACCGCAGGGGCCACCTGCACGACCACGGTTTTGGTCGGATCATTGAGCGCCGCCCAAGCACGGTCGGTTTCGTCTTTGACTACGATCGCGCCCGTCGGGCAGACCGCGGCACACTGTCCACAGTTGACACATTCCACTTCAGCCAGGTTTTTGTTGAAGGCAGGCGCGACCACCGTTTGTGATCCGCGTCCAGCAAAGTCTAACACCCCGATCCCCTGCACTTCGGAGCACATCCGCACACAGTCGCCACAGAGGATACATTTGTTCGGGTCACGCACCAGCGAACGGCTGGAATGGTCGAGCGGCAGTTTCACGTCCCGCTCCCCAAAGCGGATCTTTTTCACGCCAAACCGGTTGGATAGATCCTGCAGTTTACAACTGCCATTACGGTCGCAGGTGGTACACTCCCGATCATGGTTAGCCAGTAAAAGTTCGAGCACGGTCCGGCGGACCCGCTGCACCCGCGGGCTGTTGGTCAGGATTTTCATGCCTGGCGTTGGCGGAGTCGAACACGAAGCCATAATTCCCCGGCCTTCAACTTCCACCACGCACATCCGGCACGCGCCGTACAGGCTAAGCTCGGAATGATAACAGAAGGTTGGAATATCAATCCCGATTTTTCTGGTCAGTTCTAAAATATTCTTTTCACCGTTTATCTCTACTACTTGGCCGTCGATGAGGACCGTGTTTTTTTGTTCCAATTTTTTAACCCTCCTTAATCGCCTTAAACGGACAGGTGCTGACACAAGCGCCACACCGGATACAGACCGTCTCGTCAATGGTGTACGGTTTTTTGATCTCGCCACTGATCGCATTCACCGGACAATGCCGTGCACACTTGCTGCAACCTTTACATTTTTCCGGATCAATCCAGTACCCTTTCAGGGCGGAACAGACGCCAGCGGGGCACTTTTTATCCACCACATGAGCGATATATTCCTCTTTAAAGTATTTGAGCATGGTTAAAACCGGGTTGGGCGCCGTCTTCCCTAAACCGCAGAGCGAGCCATCGCGAACGGCCTCCGCCAGATCCTGGAGGATTTCCACATCTTCGGGCTGACCCTCGCCGTCCACCGCCCGCTGTAGGATCTCCAGCATCCGTTTGGTCCCTTCCCGACAGGGCACACATTTCCCACAGGACTCGTTCTGGGTAAAGTTCATAAAGAAACGGGCCACTTCCACCATACAAGTACTTTCATCCATCACCACAAGGCCTCCGGAGCCGATCATCGCCCCGGCCGCTTGCAACGAATCGAAATCCAACGGCAGGTCCAGATGTTCCTTGGTCAAACACCCACCCGACGGCCCGCCGATCTGGACCGCTTTAAACTTCTTGCCGTCCCGGATCCCGCCGCCAATCTCGAATACCACCTCGCGGAGGGTGGTTCCCAAGGGGACTTCGATCAGACCGGTGTTGGCCACCTGGCCAGTGATGGCAAAGGTTTTCGTTCCCGCATTATTCTTCGTCCCAATCTGACTAAACCAGTCCGCACCTTTCACAATAATCTGGGGAATATTGGCAAAAGTCTCCACGTTATTGATGAGCGTTGGTTTCCCCCAGAGACCCGATTGGGCAGGAAACGGCGGTTTCGGAGAGGGCATCCCCCGTTTTCCTTCAATCGAAGCCAGGAGTGCCGTTTCTTCACCACAAACGAAAGCACCCGCGCCTTCTTTAATCTTCAAGGTAAAGCTGAAGTCGGTCCCTAGGATATTCTGGCCGAGGAGACCGTATTTTTCCGCGTCCGCCACCGCTTTCTTCAGCCGCTGCACCGCCAGGGGGTACTCGGCACGCACGTATATATAACCTTCATTGGCCCCGATCGCGTAACCGGCAATGGCCATTCCTTCAAGGATCCGGTGGGGGTCACCCTCCAGCAAACTACGGTCCATGAAGGCACCCGGATCCCCTTCATCCCCGTTACAGACCACATACTTCTGGTCGCTCTTTTCGATTCGGGTAAACTCCCATTTCCGACCGGTGGGGAAACCACCGCCCCCACGTCCACGAAGCCCCGACGCGATAATCTCCTGGCAAACCTGTTCCGGTGTCATGGTGGTGAGCACCTTTTGCAATCCTTCATAACCACCATCGGCAATATATTCCCGGATTTCTTCCGGATCGATCTGCCCGCAGTGGACCAGGGCAGTCCGCTGTTGGTGATGGTAAAAGGGAATCTGTTCTTCTTCTGCATAAACCTCATTCGTGACCGGATGACGGTATAACAAGCGTTCTACCGGCTCTTTACCATCTAATAGAGCCGCGACGATCTCAGCGGCATCTTCCGCCTTGACCTTGGTATAAAGGATCCCCGAAGGCTCCAAGCGCACCAATGGCCCCATCTCACAAAAGCCATGGCAGCCGCTTTTCACTACGGACACACCAGTCTCTTCTTTCTCCAACAAGACATCGACGGTGACATAGGCACCCCTTGCCTCTACTTCCTGCTTTAAAGCAGCATATACATCTAAGGAGCCGTTGGCCACACAACCGGTTCCGGCACAGACCAGAATCCGGGCTTTTTCCCGCTCAAATCCCTGACGCCACTCCTTTTTCCACTGTGCTAATTGGTTTGGCGTTTGCTTACTCATCTGCTGCATCCTCCTTTTCCAACTCATCAATGATGATATTGATCGCCTCCGGCGTCATCTGCCCGTAAATTTTGTCATTGATCATTACCACCGGGGCTAAACCACAGGCGCCAAGGCAAGAAACAGTCTCTACAGTGTAACGCAGATCATCGGTGGTCGACTTGTTTCCCTGCAGATTAACTCGTTTTTTGATCGCTTCCAGTACCGGGTTGGACCCACGTACGTGACAAGCCGTACCATCGCAGATCTTGATCACATATTTCCCTTTCGCCTCTAAAGAAAATTGGGCATAAAAGGTGGCCACCCCATAGACGCTAGCCGGCGAAAGACCGAGAGCGGTCGCAATATAGGTCAGGATCTCCTCCGGTAAATAGCGGTACTCCTCTTGTACCTCCTGTAAGATTGGGACTAAAGCCGAGCGCGATCGCCCCAACCGCCCAATTATCTCATTGACCTTTTCGAACTTCCGTTGATGGGTCGTGCCGCGATCCTCCTGCTGGGCCTCGATGATGCCTTCCTGTTTCATTGCTTTCCTTCTCCTTTCCCAAATTAGATGGATAGTAATGGATAGTAACTAAAAGTTGCACTTAAAAATAGAGCAGTTCCACTTTCTTCCCTTTTTGTTCTAGTGTTTCTGCAATCTCCTTAACCACCTGCATCTTAAGGGCTAAATTCAGGGGTAAATCCGGGTTCTGGTGCGCCGGATTAATTGCTTTTCCGACTAGAAACCTAATATTATCACTCTCCATAAACATCTTCGACAGTAACGCTACGGCATTTTTCTGCTCGAAGCGCTTGTTTTTCCCTTCTTCTGCTTTCAAGGCTTCCAAGGTTTTACTCAGCGTAATAATTCCTTCGGTCACCAGATCCACCCCGCGCAACCGGCCATAAGGAGGAACTTCCGGATCGAGGTTTTTTAAATCTACTTCAATGTCGCGCCCCCACTCCCGAGCGATGATCGAACCGGTCGTGCCCCCGCAGATTACTTTGCTCCCAGCTTCCTCCCGGATCATCTGGGCGATCTTCGCATCATCCTCTTTATTCTTGGGCGGTCCAACCGCTACGGTCAGGGTACGGGGCGTTCTGACTTTTAGAACCAGAGCGGTCGTATCGTCGCCTGGTCGCGCAGTATAAAGTTGAGAGCAGGCTGTAATCAGCCACTTACTCAGCGTCTCCGCATCGGGGTGTAAATTGACCAGTTTTTCAATGTATTTACCCACTTCTTCCCATTGCCACCCCAGGTTTAAGACCCCACCAATCCCGGCATGGACCACTCCGTCCGAGACCGTCACCAGGACATCTCCCGGCTCAACTTGAAACCGGCTTTCCCGGATTTTCCGACCTTCAATTGTCCGTTCTTCCCAGTCAAGGTGGAAGAGTTTTCCGGACCGTACAAAAAAGAGGGTCGGATTGTCAAACTCGGCGACGTAACCTCGGCCTTCCCGGGTGATCTTGATGATGGTAAACGTGGAATAGGCCAGGTTCCTTTTTTGGCAGACCGGTAAGGTGTGGGAGACGGTTTCAATCGTCTCCTCCAAAGTCGCACCGTTTTTCACCATGGTCGCAATGATCTTGGCTGTTAGCGTCGCAAGAATATTGGCTTTCACGCCGCTCCCTAACCCGTCGGCCAGAACCGCCACCACGGCATCGTCAGTCCGGACCACCTCCACGTGGTCACCACTGAGTTCTTCTTCATATTTAGATAAACTAGCCCATTCCGTATCAATGTAGATGCTCATTGAATGCTCCCGTTCCCATTTTTAATCATCTTTATCAGTTTGGTCAGAAGAACTTTAGTCTCCGCCGTTGTCTCCCCAAGTAAACCGGCAATCTCCTGCGCCACCCGCATCTGTTTGTCGATAACCTCCTGGGCTTTCGTTAAGGTCTCCCCTTTCACCAAAGCCAACCGTTCCCGCTGCTCATGCTCTTTGGTTATATCCACAAAGATGCCAATCAAAACGGCTTCCGTTTCCACATAGAAGATGGCTTGCCAGGTGACAATCCCGTAGGTTGGATAAGCCACCTCACCGGTGACCAATTCTTTGGTGTGTAATGCTTCTTTAAAATATACCGGGTCAATCAAGACCTCCAGGCTCTTGCCAACCACCTGTTCCTGCTGGCAGAGGAATTTCTTCTCCGCAGCAGGGTTTACTTCTAGGATCCGCAAATTCCGGTCGACCACAAAAATGGCGTTCGGCGTCATACTACAGATTAAATTAGCCCGCGACTCGGCTTTAGTCCGCATATATGGGATGCACATATCGATCTCGGCCAGGCCTTCAAGAACCGCAATAGCTTTTTCGCGACAAGAATTATAACCACAAGCACCACAGTTCAACTCATCGGCGGGTTTGTGCTTTCCCGTCGTGCTAAGGACCGCCCGGATCTCTTCCTCAGTGGGTGTTATCCTGTCCAGCTTCCGTTTGGCGTAAACCGTAGACAAGCGCACTTTACGGTCGACTTCCGCTGGCGGTAGCGGTTTTTCTGCACTACTTTGGGCGTAGCGGAGCAGCCGGTCGCGCCGGGCATAAAGGCTTAAATTGCTCTCCAGCCCCGGCCCCATTAAGCAACCACCTTCACAAGCTAATAACTCCACCAGACGCAAGGAGTTTTGCACTTCCTCAAAACGGTCCAAAAAGTAGATCACCGCTTCTAAACCATCAATGGCGATAAACTCCTGCGCCAGTAGATCCGTGCTTAACCGGGCCGTCTTCGCCAGCCCCGCCGGGAGTGGAAACACCCGGGCCGTTCCGCCGTCATGGTCAAAGTTTCCCGGCTCAAGATGCTCTAGATCGATCCCTTCCTCCGCAATCATCGTTCTTAATTCTTGGAAAGTCAGGACCGCATCGATACTCCCCTGGAGCTCAGCCCGGCGGTACTCGTCCTTTTTACTGATACACGGCCCGATAAAGACCACTTTCAGATCCGAACCGTATTTAGCCTTCAAAAGACGACCGTGGGCGACCATGGGCGATACCACCGGAGCCAAGTATTTAATGAGCGCCGGGTAATACCGCTCAATCAGGTTAACCACAACCGGACAACAACTGGTGATTACCGGCCCCGCACCGTGCTTTTCGACCAGCTGTAAATGCTCTTGGGCGATCAGCTCCGCCGCTTCCGCCGTCTCGGCCACATACGCAAAGCCCAACTTCCGAAGGGCGGTAACCAGTTGGCCAGGACTAGTAAACTCTTCGAGGGCAACAAAAGAGGGGGCCAGACTCACGGCGATCTGTTGCTTCGCCAGGAAAAAGCTGCGGACTAGTCCGATCCCGTCGGCCACTTTTTTCGCCTGTTGGGGACAGACTGAAACACATTGGCCATCGGCAATGCAGCGGGCTTCCACCACTTCCGCATGACCGGCGGTGATCTTAATCGCCTTCACCGGACAGGAACGGACACACTTGTAACAGTCACGACAACTGGCTTCGATGGTCGAAATGATCCCCATCGTTCTCCCCTTCCCTTTGTCTTTGCCCCACCTATTCTCAGCGCTCACTTTTCTACGTAATTATTTGCCGACAATAAATACTCAAGTATATCGAGCACTACCCGCAGCGAGCAACGAAGCCATACGCCGCTAATAATGCGGCCGGACAACAATCCGGCAATGAAAACTCAACTCGCTGCACGATTTCGATCACTTCATCTGCTCCAGCTTACCAGTGCGGGCGACTCTCTAAAGCTCAAGGATGTATTTATCAAAAAAGGCACCGATCTTCTCTTTCGTCAGGGCGGTATGGACAACCCCGTCGTAACACACGGTAACTCCTGCTTGGCAATGGCCTAAACAGAAACTAGCCTTCAGTTCAACCCGATCCGTAAGACCGTGTCGTTCTAAAAGCTGTTGTAATTCTCTGATCACCTCGTAAGATCCCAACAGATGGCAAGAACTACCTACACAAACCGAGAGTGTTTTCATCAAACCCCTCCTTGCCGGGCCCTTTGCATGTGAATCATTTCACATGCCGAGATGAAAAATTCCCTACGTTCCAAGCTTCCTTGCTAAATGGTGGGACAGGGTTAAAATTCCCACCACAATATCTTCATATTGCACAATAATCTCGGGAGGTACCTCCAGACGAACCGGCGCAAAATTCCACAATGCAGCAAAACCAGCCTCAACCGCCAGCTCCGCTACTCTTTGTGCCGCCACCTTGGGTACAGTTAAGACCGCAATTTCCAGTCCTAACCTCTCCCGCTGGACGGCCAATTCGGAAAGGGGAAAAACCGTAAGCTGCTCATTGATGGCCCCCCATTTTGCTTGGTCCGTATCAAAAAGCGCCGATACCTCAAGACCATGCTGTTTTAAGCCGGAATAACCCGCCAGGGCCATCCCTAACTTACCAGCGCCGATGATCCCCAGCCGCCGTTTGCGGTCCATTCCCAAGATCTCTTTGATCTTCGTCAAGAGGTAGGCCACGTCATAGCCGGCTCCACGGATGCCGAGACTCCCAAAATATGAAAGATCCTTCCGTAGTTGACTGGGAGTAACACCAACCTTCTGCGCCATCTCTTCCGAGGAAACCAACGCAATATTTTGGTGGTTATATTCGGTTAGCACCCGAAAATAAAGGGGAAACCGGGAGATGGTCGCTTTGGGAAAGGTCACTAACCCTTCAGGCATTCGCTCCTCCCCTTGTGATTAATTTCACAATCTCAACTTATTAATTGTAACCCATGATCACAGGTTTGCCAATAACACCTTTGTTAACGGTCCGTAAAGAAAAGAACCGACCGCTATGGGCCGGTTCTTTTTACCAGTCAGTTCAAAAATGAAACCTTATTCTTTCACTAACGCCTCGGCTCTTTCCCGTTGGTTCGGAAAAAGGTCGTCAGGCACATGCGCGGGGCCTAAGGCTTCCCGCACCATAAAGCGGGCACAGTTGGAATTATCCCCACGACAATAATTACGTTTGTAGATCTCGGAAGTAGCTGGCATGTTCTTCATCTTATCATTGAAAAAAGGACAACCATTGAGCATTGGGCAATCAGCCATTCACCTACTCCTTTCTTGCTGTTATTTTACCGGGTTAATCATTCCATCATTTTCATTGTAATCGAGTATGTTTAAAATTGGTTTAATGTTTCGTTAAGGTCCCTTTAAAAGCCCTTGCGTGGTCCTAAAGAAAAAACCCCTTTCGGGGTTAGGTTTAAATAAAATGGTGCCAAGGGACGGAATCGAACCGCCGACACGGGGATTTTCAGTCCCCTGCTCTACCGACTGAGCTACCTTGGCAACTAATATATGGCGGAGCCGACGGGACTCGAACCCGCGATCTCCAGCGTGACAGGCTGGCATGTTAGCCGACTACACCACGGCTCCAATCATGTCTTTGTAAATGGTGGTCGCGACTGGATTCGAACCAGTGACCTCTGCGATGTGAACGCAGCGCTCTAACCAACTGAGCCACGCGACCGGATCATTACCGAGTAGTAAAGATTATAACACGGTTCCGGTATCGCGTCAACATTTCCGGTAAAAACCTGCCGGTCACCCGGCAGGTTAAATTGTCATTTGGTAGTCCCAAGGGGATTCGAACCCCTGCCGCCGCCGTGAAAGGGCGGTGTCCTAACCCCTAGACGATGGGACC